>VTLG01009500.1_pt1 | contig 30064 bp, 57 predicted proteins | sample 4694571 | NCBI WGS metagenome assembly VTLG01 (sample SAMN12604809, study PRJNA352737) | marine metagenome | biome: ENVO:00000447; feature: ENVO:00000209|ENVO:00000569|ENVO:01000036; material: ENVO:00002151; isolation source: viral sequences binned using virsorter ...
ATGAGTACAGATGATCCAAACGATTATCTAAAAGAAATGCAACATTTTTGGAAAAAAGATGCCAAATAAAGCTGCAAAACAACGTAAAAGAGAAAAAATGCTAAAGCGTAAAGCAATAGCAGAACACAAAGCAAAGAAACGAAGGGAGAAAAAAGATGGCAGAAAAAGTATATATTAACAGAAGCCGATTGGTTGAAAAGACTTTTGATAATGGTGGAAGCGTAATTAATTGCGGTTTTCCATTAGAAGAATTAGAAGCAATCGCTGAAAATGGTTACGTTAATATGACTATCGCAAAAAGGCGTGAACCATCGGATACAGGTGCAACGCATTACGCATATAAGAACGAGTACAAGCCAAAAGACTTTAATTTGGAAGATAGTAGGCAAAACGAAAACGATCCTTTTTAATGGATGCCGTAGTAAAGTTAGCTGGTTCAATCTTATCCATTGGTATAGGTACGGTTTTATTTGCGTTTGGATTAATGTTATTATTTGTAATTACAGATCAGATATATAAATACTTTATGAATAAATAATGGAGCAAGGCTACAACGAAGAAGCTGCTGAACAAGTGGAAAAAGCGATTAAGAATTTAAACGTCTGGAAAAATTGTGTAGAATATTTGTATGAAAGAGATAATTACGATAAAGATGAGTTAAAATTTGCAGTTGCGACAGAAAAAGGATGGTTGCAACTAACTGATTTACAGAAGGATATAATGTTCTTTCACGTCATACAGGGTTTTTCATTTACTTTGATCGCAGACATTAAAGGAATTAGTCCACAAGCCGCAAATCAAGCGTTTCATCGGGCCTGTAAGCACTTCCAGACCATTTAAATCGCCCTAATATAGTAGAGGGTTATCTTATTGCCCTACCCGCATTTCTGGCAAATCAGACGATAGACAGGCGGTAAACAGGAATAATAAGCGTAACTCTTTCCGGAAAGATGATACGATACGACTACAAATGCAATCATTGCCTTTGGGTATGGGAAACCATTAGAACAATGGATGACGATTCAACAGAGCAATGTCCGAAGTGTGATTCACACAAGACAGGGAAGGTTATTTCACCTGTTAGATTTATTTTAAAAGGTTCTGGGTTTCACGACACAGACTACAATAAATATGGAGCAAAAGAATAATGCCAAAAGGTAAAGGAACTTATGGTTCTAAACGTGGCAGACCACCAAAGAAAAGAAGCGGAATGTCAAAAGGGAAAAAAAAGAAATAATGCCTAAAAATGGCAATATTACAACCGTTCAATACGATGTCAAAAATTTGATATTTGCTGAATACAATCCAAGAGAATTGACAAAAGACCAACATCAAGATTTAAAAGATTCAATTACACGCTTTGGCTTTGTTAATCCTTTAATCGTTAATACGCACAAAGAACGCAAGAATATATTAGTTGGTGGACATCAACGCTTACGAATAGCCAAAGAGTTGGGGTATAAAGACGTTCCTTGTGTTGAGGTCGATCTAACACCAGACAAAGAAAAAGAATTAAATGTCCGACTTAATAAGAACACAGGACAATGGGATTGGGATGCGTTAGCTAATCATTTTGACGTTGGTGAATTATTAGAGTGGGGATTTACTGAAGATGAATTACAATTTTCAGAGCCAGAAGAAGTGCAAGGCTTAACAGATGATGACGATGTACCAGAGGTTGAGGAGCCTATTACAAAGCAAGGCGATCTGTGGATATTGGGTGAGCATCGTTTATTATGTGGGGATGCGACAAAGAAGGAAGATGTAGAGCGATTGATGGATGGGCAAAAGGCTGATATGGTGTTTACTGATCCTCCTTATGGTATGAACCTTGATACTGATTATAGCTCTATGGTCAATAAGCTTGAATTTGCTAAAGAAAAAAATGTTAAATCTGGCAAAAAATATAAAAAAGTAATTGGCGATAATAAAAAATTTAATCCTTTATTTATTTTAGATTACTTTGATTATTGCAAGGAACAATTTTGGTGGGGTGCAGATTATTATGCAGAATATTTACCTAAAAATGGCTCTTGGGTTGTTTGGGATAAAAGATTAGATGATAGTGCTGATAAAATGTATGGCAGTTGTTTTGAGTTATGTTGGAGTAAGTCAAAGCATAAAAGAGATATTGCAAGGATAAAGTGGGCAGGTATTTTTGGGACAGAAAAAGAATTTGACCATAAACGACATCACCCTACGCAAAAACCAATAGATTTAGCGTTGTGGTTTTTTAATAAATATAATAGTCATAATGTTGTTGATTTATTTCTTGGCTCTGGCTCAACTCTTATTGCTTGTGAAAAGACTAATCGTAAGTGCTATGGAATGGAGATTGATCCACATTACTGCGATGTGATTGTAAAGCGTTGGGAAGATTATACAGGAAACAATGCAGAAAGATTCGAGGCTGCAAATGCCTGATGTTACAGGCGATAACAGGAAAGCCAATGGGCAATTTAAACCGGGTGTATCTGGCAATCCTAATGGCAGACCAAAGGGAAGTCAATCAATACCGGACATACTTCGCAAGATAGGCGATGAAGAAGGCACAACAGATGGCAAGAGCAAACTCGATGTGGTAATGTATAAAGTATTTCAATACGCATTGGAAGGCAAATCGTGGGCGGTTCAGTTTATAGCTGATCGTACTGAAGGCAAGGCATTAGAAAGAGTTGAACAACACGTTACAAAGGACGAGATAATAATTGAGTGAAGTTTCGCATAAAAAAAGACAAGATGCTCAAACATCAACGGCAATTCTGGGATATGCCCAATCGAATTGTCCTGTTAGTTGGGGGATACGGATCGGGCAAGACGTATATCGGAGCATTGAAATCCCTGTATATGAGCTATTTAAACAATCCAATACCGGGAATGTATGTGTCACCTTCACATCAATTAGCGACAAAGACAATTATTATAACGCTAAAGGAGTTGTGTAATCGTGCCGGAATTGATTACACCTATAATCAGCAACGTAGTGAATTTATATTTCACAATTGGAATGGTAAGCTATGGCTCGGCTCTGGCGATAAACCAGATTCGTTACGTGGCCCGAACATCGGCTGGGCAGTTATAGATGAACCTTTTATACAAAAGCGTGAGGTATTTGAACAAATGATAGCTCGTGTAAGACACCCAGAAGCAAAGAAGTCGCAGATATTTCTTACAGGTACGCCAGAGCAATTGAATTGGGGATTTAACTTGGCAAACGATACTAACCTCGACATTGGTATTATACAGGCTTCAACGCTTGATAATCCTCACTTGCCAGATGATTATAAGCAAAGTTTATTACAGGCGTATTCAGAGGAACAGATAGAAGCGTATGTGTATGGTAAGTTTGTTAATTTAACACAAGGCAGAGTATATAAGGACTTTGATAGGGAAAAGCACGTTGTTAAACGCTCCGATCTAAAGAATAGTGGATTGCCAATAGGACTTTCTTTTGATTTTAACGTAGATGCGATGAGTACAATATGCTTTTATATAGGTTCTAATTGGATACACGTCTTTGATGAGGTAAGACTAAAGAACGCAACAACGTATGATATGGTCGAAGAATTAGTAAAGCGATACCCAGAAGCCAAATGTTTTGCAGATAGCTCTGGTTCAGCCAGACGTTCTTCTGCTGTGGCTTCAGATCATCAAATTATTAGGTCGCACCCCGGCTATACCTTATCAACACCTAAAGCGAATCCTCCTGTTCGTGAGCGTGTTAATTCAGTTAATAAGCTGATACGAGAAGGCAACTTCTCTTGCGAAAACGCACCAAATCTTATAATGGACTTTGAACGCAATGTCTGGCGTGGTAATGATATAGATAAAAGAGATGCTGACCAAACACACGCTTCAGATGCAATTGGCTATGCTATTAATCGATTATTTCCAGCAAGGCGTAGGGTTATGGAGAGTGTATCGTGGTAATGTTTTTATTTGGTGTGTCAATTAGTATAAATGTAATGTTTATTGGTCTATGGGTATATGGTGTGTATTTAGATAGGAAGAATAACAGGGAAGCACAACAACTATTAAAAACTCATTTAATGAGTAGTGAAATGTATAAGAATTGGATGTATGAAGTATGACAGTTAATGACGTTGTATTACCAGACTATTCCGAACAGATTGTCCTAGATAGTATTCGGAAAGCACAAAGTGGATTAAAAGCTCAAGAAGATGCAGAACGTGCGACTGCGTTAGATTTTTATTATCATAGGGACGTGGATAAGCATATTGAACAATGGTTCTCTGCTTCTACAATGGAACAAGTACCAGCTTTTCCACAGAAGGTCGTTCCCCGCTTCGCTCGTGCAAGAAATATGCTTTTTAAAAGCCCTCCCAAGAGAATGATTAATGGGGAACAATCAGATGACTACAATGCTATAACACACCATCTTAATACAAAGGCTCGTGAATTTAACGAAACATCTTGGCTGACAGGATGTATGGCGTTTCGCAGTAAGTGGGGCAAAGATAGAGTTGAATACGATATTATCCCATTTTTTAAGCGATATTTTTTAGAAGGGGAGTCCGAGCCTTTCGGTGTGTCTTATGAAGTAGGACGTGACCATAAGAACAATCGTATCTTTGTGTATTGGTCTGAAGAACGAGATGGCGTACCGGGTAAGCACTTTAAATACGATCAAGCTGGTCGTGTAATGCAAGTAAATGAAGATAATATAAATCCTTATAGAATATTGCCCGTAACCTTTGCAGATTATACTTCAGCGGCAAGTGACGTGGTACGAGCAGCCGTACAGATTGGTATTGCCAATACAGAGATAGCTCTGGCAGAACGCTTTGCCTTTGGACAGCCTGTGGCAACAGGTATTGAAGAAGCGACTAAGATGAAACTAGGAATTGATCGTGTTTTATTATTGCCAGAAGGTGCATCGTTTTCTTTTGTTGGTAATCCCGGCTCACTTACAGAGATGATTGAAGTAAGTAAGTCGTTTGCTAATCAGACAGCGATTAACAACCATCTGCGTATTAAGTGGGATGAATCTGGTAACGCTCCAAGTGGTGCTGCATTAAGAATAATGGAAATGGAAAATTTAGAATCTCGTACTTCAGATATACCTAAATGGCGAGATTGGGAACACGAAAGATATGAAGTGGATAGAGAGATTATCCGTGTACATACGGGTAAAGATATGGGCGAAAATTATACGGTGGACTTCGCAGAAGTAGAATTTCCACTTGACCAAACACAAGAGTTTGCTCGTCTTGAGTTTATGATGGACAAAGGATTGATGGATCGTACAGACTTGATTCGTTATTTTAATCCAGATATATCCGAGGAAGATTTAGAGAAGTTAATGAATAGAGTTGATGAAAATAAGAAAAAAGAAGCACAAGCTCAACAACCAGAACAACCACAATCAGCAATACAGAGGATATTAGGTGGCTGATCCTGTAAACAGATTTATGAGCCAAATACGAAACATTGAGAATAAACTTCTTGATGATTTAAAGGCTATTGCAAAAGGTATGGATAAACTAACCGATACAGAGCTTGTGGCAATTGCTAAAGAATTAGATTTCTTTCAAGAGCTATTGGATAGAGGTTATACTAATGCTGTCAATGGTTTAATGGAAGCGTATGAAGGAAAGATTGAAGATATTGCTAAAGAAGCCGCAAAGCGTGGCATTACAACTATACAAGGTGCAACAATTGAGCAAATTCAGTTATTGCAAGACTTAGAAGCAGAAAGTCTTTTAGGTAAAGCAACAACATACGCTAACGATTTGAAAGATGGATTGTTTAAAGGTATTGTATCTGGTGAAAGTCCTTCCCAAATCGTTGCTCGTTTAGGCGATACAATTAAACTTGAAACACATCAATTGAACGTAGCAGTACAAGATGGTATAAGACAATTTGATGACGTAGCAAGGCATAAAGTATTTGAAAACGAAGATGTACGTTGGACTTATGTCGGGCCACTTGATGCAACAACTAGAGATGAATGTCAATCGACATTAGGTAACGAACCAGCCAAAGGATATACCGAAACAGAAGTAAATGCAAGTGGTACTCCTTTTGGTGTGCGTGGTGGATTTAATTGCAGACACTCGTGGATGATAAAATGAAGGCACAAGATATGTTAAATATACCACGTTCAATCTGGGCAAGAGTTGGTGGTCGCGCTGCAACAAAGATAGTTAAAGATGCAGACAAAGGTTTTGGCACTAATGAAAGAGGTAAAAGATATAAGTTTCAAGGTTATACCGATACATACAGAATTAAAAAGGCTGCTGGTAAAGCTGCACCAAAAGGCGTGAGTACATCAAAGCAAGTTTCACCACCGAATTTAAGATTAACAGGACAAATGTTAAATTCTATATCGGCACAAAAGCCAACAAATGTTGGTGTGGATATTGTATTTCGTGACGGATTAAAGGTTAAGGGTAACGCAGAAAATAAAAATGCAAAAAGAAATATCTTTGGTATAAATGAGCAAAACGAAAAAGAAATCGTGAAGAATTTAAGTGACTATATTGGCAAGAATGTCAAGAAGTACGCAAGGAAACCAATAAACATTGTTATTGGATAGACTTAATATGAATAAAAAAGAAGGAGGCAGAAATGTCTGAAGCACAAGATAACGTGCAAGAACAACCCAAGAATGAGGGACAAGAGGTGGCTACTCAAAGCCAGACTACACCCGACAATTCTGGACAGTCGGAGTTATTGCACGAAGTAATGGCGAAAAAGGAAAAGATCAGAGGTCTTGAATCCAAAGTAGCCGAGATGGAAGCAAAAGAAGAAAAGCGGCGACAAGAAGGTATGGCAGCAGATGGACAAAAAGATGAATTGATTGCTGAACTACAAGGTAAGATCGACCACTTATCACCGTATAAAGAACGTCTAGAAACTTACGAGGGTAATCGCAGACAAGCATTGCTTGAACGATTACCAGAAACTAAACAAGAAAAATTCAAAGGACATCCACTCGATGTTCTGGAAGATTTAGCACAAGAATATTCACAGCAAAGTGCAAATGTTAAGGTTGATAATCAACCACCCGGCACTTATGGTGGATATACTTCAATGGCTGAGTGGGCAGAAAACGATCCTAAAGGATACAAAGCTCAAAACAAAGCCTCAAAAGGAATTACGATAGGCTATGTCCCAAAGTAAATATAAACCGTTTGGAGTTGATCTTGATCCGAAAGGCGAGTTATCTGAAAAGAATTTGCCAGATGGTGACGTTCACGCTGAGATAAAAGGCGAGAAGGTTTCCTACGATACGATGATAGATGAACTTGAAGAACGTGCTAACAATGCAGCTCGTGGTAAACGAGTTTCTTCCAGAAAATACTTTAGCGGGTGGACTCCTCCAAATAAGGAAGGCTAAATAAAATGGCTGAAACTGATACCGGTGTAGCACAGGGTGGTCTGGATAAAGTCATTGGCGATGCAATTATTGCATTTAACGAAGTCAATGTAATGTTCCCCCTTGTAAGCACCAAACAATGTCCTCCGGGTGCTATTACAGTACAATGGCCGGAATACACAGCAGTCGCATCATCTTCAGTAGGTGCTGCAACTGATGGTTCTGATTATTCAACTGTTACATCCGTGACAACAACTGCAAGAAGTGCAACCGTTTCTGAACACGTTATTCGTGCTGATGTGACGGATTTAGCAGTAATGGGAAATGCCGATGATATTGCTGGTAATACAGGTAATATTCTTGGTAACGCCGTTGGTGCAAAGCTAGATGCAGACTTAACCGCTCTTGGAACAGGCTTCTCTCAAACAGAGTGTGGTGCTGGAACGCAACTTACACTTGACCATATTTTTGGTGGTCTTAGACAATTGAGAGCAGCAAATGCACCAGCACCTTATAATCTGGTTATGTCAGATGAAGGTATCTGGGGCGACAAAGGTTTGCAAGGTTTACTTGTAGATGTTGCTGTGACAGGATCAAACTCAAAACCAAGCTCTTTACTTGGCGAACAAGGACAAGAAATGCTATCTCGTGGATACTGTACAAGTATTGGCGGAATCGATGTATATTTCAGTAATGAAATCTCAGACGATGTAAGTAGCGGAGGGGACTCTGCATCCTTTATGTTCTCAAGAGGAGCTATGGGATTAGCAGTTGGGCCGGAAGGTCTATTCAGAATCGAAACAGAACGTAATGCTTCATTTAGAAGCACAGAATACGTTGCGACAGGATTCTGGGGTGAAGTAGAAACAAAAGATGCCTTTGGTGTCTATATCCTTCACGATGTTAGCTAATAACTAACTTAATTAGGTATGGGGCAGTTAATTCTGCCCTGTACCACTTAAAATTGGAGTAAATATGTACTTTAAAAGACCAAATGGCGATGTAGTCGAGTATGATAAGACACGCCACGATTTAGAATCATTTAAGGCACGTTTTGAAGAATGTGATAAAGATGGTAATCCTGTAAAAAAGGAAAAGAAGGCGAAAAAGGCTAAATAATGGCAGTCGGTACTAAAACGCACATTAATTCTTTGCTGAAAGAGTATTGGCTTGACGTAGCTGGTTCTACAACCTCAAAATCATTAAATGATGCTATGAGGGCGGGATTACAGGAGCTTGGTTTCTCTGGTTCGCTAACAACAATGCTCAAATCTTGGGCAAACAATCAAGCGGGTAGTACCAATGCTTCAATCTCAGTTGCGTTAAAGAACGCTGTTGCAGATATGCAAGGGGAAACGGTTTCTGATATAACAGAAGGCTTAAAAGAATATATAAGAGAAATAAACTTTAATTCTCTATTGGTAAAATTTGAAGATGAAGATCGTAAGTGGTCATTCATCGATTAACCGTACGGAAATGCCGTACAAATTAATCTCATTGGAAGGGGATAAAAAATGGCAGCTTTAGGTTCACAGAGTATTGCTTCGTCTTACGAACAACTTTTACACGTTGATCGAGATGGTGGTGGTAACTCTACAACACACGTCAGCATTAAAGATGGTGACAACGGAACAACTTTTGGCTTTACTATCGCAACAGATGCGTTAATGATGTCAAGCACCAATCGTTTAGAGTTTGGTGACACAGGGACTTATATACACCAATCAGCAGATGGTGTACTTGATTTAGTTTCTGATACAGAAATAGAAATAAACGCAACGACTATTGATATAAATGGTGCAGTTGCAATGGATGGTGCAATGACAGGTGGTACTAATATCACTATATCTGGTGAATTAGATGCAGCTACATTAGATATTTCTGGAGATGCAGATATCGATGGAACTTTAGAGGCAGATTCTTATACAGTCAATGGAACAGCGTTAGCCACTTATATTAGGGATACAGTTGGAACGAATATGCTTAGTAGCAACACGGAAAGTGGGATTACTGTTACTTACGATACGTCAAACGACAATATTGATTTTGCAGTTGATGCTGCTCAAACAGGTATTACATCTTTATTAGCTACTGATATTAAGATTGGTGAAGATGACCAAACAAAGATTGACTTTGAAACAGCAGACGAGATTCATTTCTACGCTGCAAATGCAGAACAAGTATATGTTGCAGATGGTGTGTTCGGGCCACAAACAGATAGTGATGTTGATTTAGGTTCAAATTCTGTAAGATGGAAAGATGCGTATGTTGATTCTGTTACAAGTACAGGTGCTATAAGTGGAACAACAGGTACATTTAGTGGCGTTGTTGATGTAACTGATACAACAGATGCTTCAGATGCAACAGGCGACACAGGAGCATTAAGAACTGAAGGTGGTGCAAGTATAGCCAAGAAACTTTACGTTGGAACTGATCTCGATGTGGATGGTACTGCTAATCTCGATGTAGTTGATATAGATGGTGCTGTGGATATGGCAAGTACATTGGCTGTAGGTGGCGATGTTACTATTGCTTCAGCTACTTCTGGTAAACCAGAATTAACTATTAAAAATACAAATGACGATGCTCAACCTACTTATTTGAAATTTGTAAAAGATACTAGTACAAGCGCAGCTGATAATGATGAAATTGCTAAAATAGAATTTTATCACGATGATGATGGTAATAATCAGACAAGATATGGAGCTATGATTGTTTCGGCAACTGATACTGCCACTTCTTCCGAAGACACTAAAATTAGATTTATGACAAGGGCTAATGCAACTGATACAGATACATTAGCTTTAGTTTCAGGTCAGGTTGGTATAGGGGAAACTGCACCATTAGGAACAATGCACGTTAAAACATCTGATTCTGGAGTAAGTTCACCAGATATAACAGATTTAGTCGTTGAAACTTCTGGAAGTGGTGGTATATCTATATTAACGGGTACAGGCGGTCAAGGTGAAATTGCGTTTGGAGATAGTGGTGATCCTAATATTGGTAGAATTGCCTATAATCACGGTAGTAATTATTTAGCAACAGTTGTTAATGGTAGTGAGGTGATGCGTATTACATCTGCTGGATTCGTTGGTATAGGGCCAACAAGTCCAAATTCTTTTCTTCACGTTGAAGCTGATGATGGAGAAGCTGATAATAATTATGTATGCCTTTTTCAAAATAAAGAAACTACTGATGGTAGAAGTAAGGGCGTAATGATTCAAGCTGGTAGTACAGCAGATGATTGGGCTTTAAATATAGAAGACCACGATGGTTCAAATAATCTAATGACAATTTTGGGAAATGGTGCAGTTACAAAATCTAAAACTCCTGCATTTTCAGCTACACCCGCTTCAACACAAACAGACATAACTGCAAATAATTCCTATCATACTGTTGTATTTGGAACAGAAATATTTGACCAAGGAGCTAATTTTGCAAGTAGCGTATTTACTGCACCTGCAACAGGAAGGTATCAATTAAACGTATCTGTTGAAATGCAAGACGTTGATACTGCTGCGACTGATATTGGTCTGAAAATTGCAACAAGTAATCGAGATTATCATTGCCAACTTGATCCAAATTTTAGTGCCGATTTAACAGTCAGCCATTGGCAAATAAGTGTTTTAGCTGATATGGATGCAAGTGATACTGCACAAGTAAGTTTTGCACAAAATGGTGGAACAGCACAAGCAAACATTACAACAAATTCATCATTTAGTGGCTATTTAGCTTGTTAAGCGAAATAACTAATTTGAAATAAAATAAAACAAGGACATAAAATGGATATAGCAAAAAGAACACTAACGACAACCGAAGAATCGGTAATGAAAAACGATTTAATGGATGTTCAAGAGTGGGTAACAGCAGCAATTGATGGCAAAGTAGCTAACTGCAAAAAAAGAATGATTGCAGAGTGGACACCTAAATTAATGGCTGACGATTCTGTTGATTCAATACCAGCAGATGAAGATAAGTTAATTGAAATGATTGTTGCACGAGATGATTACAAAAATCGTGCCGATAGAGAAGCAGAATAATAAATAGGGAGGCAAAATGTTCGAAGAACGTATGCAACAACTAATGGCAGAACGAAAGAATCTAAATATGAGATTGGCAGAGGTCAATTTTCTAATTAATGGTTATGAAACTGCTATTCAAGACGAAAAAAAGAACAAGAAGAAAAACAAAAAAGATGAAAAGGCTGATTCAAGCAGCGATGATAGTTGAATCAATTATCATATCCTTTTCAATACGGCACGAAATGATGGCTGCTGTAATGATTGGGGCATTGTTTGTAATTGGCTTAAAAATGACGGATCGGGTTTGGAATGAATAAACCACAAGTAGATGAATACCGGCTAGACGTTGTTGATCGTTTGGCAAGAATTGAATCTAAAATGGAATCAGTACATAAAGAAGCAAAAGACACGAAACTTGAGGTGCAGATGCAAAATGGGCGTGTACGAGCCTTAGAGGGCAGTATGGCAAGTATAAAAGGCGTTGGATCAATAGTAAGTATTGTTTTTGCCGGTTTTATCTCTTATCTATTTAAAGGAAAAATGTAAATGAGTGATTGGTTTAATTGGACAAATTTTTGGTATATGATGGGAATAATGGTTGCTGGTGGGGCAACATTTGTTGGAATGAAATACAAGAAATTGGTTAAGGAAATGAAAGATGTGTTTAATGCACTTCAAGAAGCGTATGCAGACGATGGTAAACTTGACAACGAAGAACGAAAAAAAATTATGAAAGAAGTTCTCGATGTAATGGGAGCTTTGTTAAAGATAGCTTGGAAATGACGTTTGACGAAATAATTGATAATGTCTTAGAATCTGAAGGCGGTTACGTTAATGACAAAGACGATGCTGGTGGAGAAACTAATATGGGTATATCTAAAAAAGCATATCCAGACTTAGATATTAAAAACTTAAGCAAAGAAGAAGCCAAGCAGATTTATTACGAGGATTATTGGTGTCCTTCAAAAGCAGATCAATTACCAACTCAATTGCGAGAAGTGTATTTTGATATGGTAGTTAATTTTGGAAGGCGAGGGGCAGCGAGGGTATTGCAACAGGCTTGTAATGGTAAGAACACTTACAAGATTAAAGAAGATGGTATGGTTGGCGTGGCTACAATTGGTGCATCAAAGAATTTAGAACCAGACAGATTAAGGGCGTACAGGGTATTAAAGTTTGCCAATATTGTTATTAAAAAGCCAACGCAAGAGAAGTTTTGGTTTGGCTGGTTTAGAAGGGCGATTCGAGTGTGAACGTACCAGAAACCATAAGTTATATCAAGGCTAAAGCAGAGCGAATAGATTTAAACGCTTTGTTCGAGAACCCAGAATCACATTTTACAGATTTGGTTGATATGATAGACACGATAAAAGATATGGATCAACCAATGATTGTTGATATTAATGATTTAAAAAATAAGGTGTATGAAGGATGAGTACATACGAAGCAACTTATTGTGACACAAACACCGATTTACAATATATTGTTCCAAATATAAATGACTATAATCTAAGAAGGGTTATGCCTTCAGATTGGGTAGCATCTGGAACAACGGATCTATATTATTTGTATTCGGCTGGATATGTAACACAATTGTTTTACAATGGCGAAGAAATGACATCTGTTACGGACACGCCAGATGCAAACAAAGAATTTAATTACAATACAAGTACGGGATTATTGAGTTTCTTTTTAGAAAACTCATCAACTTCGCTTTTAAATAGTGCAGTAATTGAAGCTGGTCGAGATTGGTACGATACAAAGGTAGAGGCTGTGCGTAAAGCAAGTGATCTTGTTAGAAACCTATTACCTGTACCAATATATCCTCGCAAGGGTGTTGGTATGGCAAGTGCCACAGGAAACGACTGGCCCGAAATCATTGTACGAAGCACAGCAATTATAGCTTGTGCAGACCTAGTAAGACCTTACGACAAAGATAAGGGCGATGAAATAATGGAAATGGTTATGAATCTTGATGGCACAGGATACTTAGATATGGTTCGTACCGGGCAAATCGCTTTATCTCAAGATGAAGGAATGGCAAAGCACGGTGGAGTATTGAGAGAAATTTCTATTAATGCAAGTACCACAGGTTCTATTATAGATGTCAAAGGTACACCAAGCGTTGATTGGGATGTAATAAAAATTATAATAGATACAACAGGTACATTCGCAACAGGTTCGGCTTCTAATGTAAAGTTTGATTCGTTTGTAAGCGATGATACAGGATTAAAAACCACAAAGATTGCAGATGCAGTTACAATTGATGGATCATTTCAAGATGTAGGACACGGAATGGCTGTACGATTTAGTCCCGGTGTTTATAATGCAACGTCAGATGAGTGGGAATTAGAAGTATCTGGCGTAATTGATTCAAGAACAATGGCAGTCAAATATGCGACTGCGGAAAGAGCTTAATGGCAACAACTGCACAATCACCATATTTTGCTGAAAACCACAACTTATGGTCTGCTGAATCTAATCATTGGGATTTTGGCTCAAGCGACACAGATAGCTATGCAAACGTAGTTTATGATAATGTTATCGAATCTTTACAAAACATAATACGCAAAGAATTTCATATTCCTGTTTTTGATGAGCATAGAGGCAATCAATCGTTTGTTATTAATCCAGCCGATGATGCTTTGCTTGAATATTTTGCTTCTGGTCAAACACGGAGTTACGATGTAGATATTATTTATACATTGATGAAAGGTGGTGGCTGGAGAAACACAAAAACGCAATTAACATCAACAGCAGAACATTTAAAAAGATTGATTCATAACAACTCTAATTATTCACCATCTGGTGTTTATAAATATCACGATGGCAAAGTTGAATCAGTTGAATACGAACAAGACGAAGATAATCTTGATATTTGGAGAGCAAATGTATCATTTAATTGCACAGTTACGGAGGTATTTATATGAAGTATAAAATGAGTAAAAAAATTCAATCATTCTCTGCTATGGGTGATTGGCAAGGTCTTGGTAAAGAAGTCGCTGAAAAATTAGAAGATGGTAATGCGGTTGAAATCAAGAATCCCCCAAAACATTTAGTTGAAGGCGGGTACATCATAAAACAAGAAAAGGGAAATAAATAATGGCAAGTTTAGACAAAACAGTCTATTCCGGTAAACAATTTGAATCTTATGTTTCAATACAGTCAGATGCTTTAGGAACAAATGATGTATCCGGAACGCTGTATAAAATAAGAACGCCAGAAGTACAAGATATAGATACTTCTGCTGGTTCTACATTCGCCGATGCAGTAAGGTCGGGACAAAGAGTACAAAGACCAACAGATCATATCGCAACATATAAAGGCGGTACTTTTACTTGGTCTTTTAGTGATTATGCTGTTGAAAATGAAGCAGCTTTACAAATGTTACTTCAATTAGTATCAGAAGATGATAGTCCAAGTGGTACAGTAGCAATTACAGGAAATCAAGGAACAGTTGCCTATGAAGAAGGTGCAAGTACAGGCGAATATGCGTGTGTTGTTATCTCAAATCCAGACACAGACGAAGATAGATTAATGTTTTCATCTGTATTAGAAGAATTGACATTAACACTTGATCCAACAGTAAACGGTGGACGATTGACTGCTTCTGGTCGTTTTTTCTCTGGCTATCAGCCTGTAATTGGTACAGAAGGTACAAGTGCAAACGCTACGGCAGTTGATTATACTAAAGGATTTTTTGATTGTACAACTATGAGTATTGGTGGTGACGATGTTGTATTGAACAGATTTGAAGTAACAATATCTAATCCAGCACAACGAGTAGGATATTCAACAGTTAATTCAATTAGTCACGAGCCTTCTGCGTATATGCGTGGCGGAATGATTGAAGTTACAGGAAGTGTGTCAGCAAAATTAGATGATAATGTAACAGATACAATTGATGATTTTAGAGATGGTACTTCTGTTAATATTAGTATTGGTGACGGATCGGCAATTGACTTTGATATACCAACAGCAAAATACACAGGATATACACACACCAACACAGATAGTGGAGTATTTATTAATCTTCCGTTTAAAGGAACGGCAGATGGTTCAAACGCATTAATTACAATAATAGCAACTTAATTAATTAGGGAGGTTTTATGGTTATTAAAGTTGGAAAAAAAGAATGGAACGTAAAGGATTGCACATACGCTGAAAGACGTGAATTACACAAACTCAACGCAAAAGTTTGGTGGGATGGCAAGATGGATGTCGAAGCGTATTATAATGTACTTGAAAAAGTAGGTATGGTAGCTGGTTTGGGAGAAAATGATTTTAAAGATATGGATATGCCGCAAGTTGATGAAGTTTTACAAGCGGTCTTTTTAGAATATCTTGGTATTGAACCAGCAAAAAAAGATTCAGGGGGTTGAGCCTTGCGGTTTGGTGTTTGCAATTTGGCACACCCGAACCTCGTGATATATATAGAAGCCTCCCCTATACGGTGGCGAAACTCCCTGTTACTTACAAACACGATTCTGTTCGTGTAGAAACAATAGATGATATATGGGATATAATAGATGAAATATGTAAACCAGATAAAAGGTACACAGATGGTCAAATATTGTTTCACTCTGTTCCATTCTTTGCAGACTGCAATCTTCTCCTTGAGGATTGGATGATTGAGATGATTAACGAATATAATTATGTTACAAGGTTTAATGTGTCATTAGGCAAATTAGATAATATTTTAGCAGACAGATTAGATTGTTTTAGCATTATAGACAGAGAAATTAACGCTTGTATGCAAGAAAAATCAAAAAAGGAATCGAATGGCTGATAAAAGATTAAATATTAAAGTCAGAGCCGAAGGTGCAAAAAAAGCCAAACAGCAATTAAAAGGCGTTGAGGGTGGACTTGCTAAATTAGGGAAAGCGGCTGTTGCGGCAAGTGCAGCATTTTTTGGTGCAAAAATGTTATTATCTGCGATGCAGAAGTTTATACAATTATCGGCACAACAAGAACTTGCTGAAAGAAAATTACAAATTGCTCTAGGTAAAACATCGCAAGGACTTTTAAATCAAGCAAGTGCCTTGCAACAAGTTTCAACTTTTGGTGACGAAGCAATAATAAGCCAACAAGCATTTTTAGCATCTCTTGAATTTTCAGAAGAACAAATAAAGAAGATAATTGAAGCATCAATAAATCTTTCAGCAGCAACAGGCATATCGCTTGAATCTGCTGTAAGAAACACAGCAAAAACTTTTAGTGGTTTATCGGGTGAACTTGGTGAATTGATACCACAATTAAGAGATTTAACAGCCGAACAAATGAAAGCTGGTGAAGCTGTTGCATTATTATCAGATTTATTTGAAGGACAAGCTGAAGCACAAACTAAGACGTTAGCTGGTAGTATTGAGCAAATGAAAAACGCTATTGGGGATGCTGGTGAAGCTATGGGCGATTTATTTGCACCTGTTGTAATATCGGTAGCAAATAATTTAAAAGATGCAGCAGTATTTACTAATGATTTTTTAACAGGTTTAAAAAATATTGCAGAATTTGGAACTGCTGAAGGTTTAGAAGGTGTAAAAAAACAATCAGACAGAACAGTAGAGGGTGTTCAGCAATTGCAAAAAGGAGTTGCATCGTTAAGACGTGAATTACACAATTTAGGTGTAGACTTAACATCAACAGAATTTAAAGTTGCTTTAAAAGGTGAAGATGGAAAACCATTAAAGTTGCGTGACCAAGCTGAAGTTTTACAAAAGATGATTCCACTTGCAAAAGATGTACTCTCTACACAGAAAAAAACATTAGAGTTTAGATCGCTTGAAACAGATTTACTTGAAGAAGTGTATGTACCTAAAATGATAGAAGTTGTAGACCATTCAAAACAAGCTGCTGAATTTGCTGCACAAACAGCATCATCAATGATTACGTCTGCTGTAATGGGTGACAATGTAGCTGAATCTTTAAAACGAGCTGTTATACAATTAATGATAATGGTTGCACAAGCAAAAATTTATAAAGCTATTATGTCCACCGATATGTTTACTGGGGGTGGTTTCTTTGGTGGTTTCACTAAGTTTTTATTCGGTGCTTCGCCAACACAAGCTGCACCTTCTCCAAATGTAACAATAAATCAGAACTTTGGTGGAATGGGTGTAATTGATCACAATTTTGCAGCTAATAGTATTATTCCAGCAATAAATAAAGCCGTATCGACAGGACAAGCAAGGATAACAAATTAAATGCTATCGTTTGATACTGACCTATCAAATGCCTTAAAAAAATCAAATACAACGGCATTTTGGGTACTTAAACTATACTATAACGATGAATCTGATTTTATTGGTGTAAGCGATAGGCATAGACAAGATGGTACAGATATTTATTATGGTATTGTTGCATCTTGGGGAAAATATCAACACTCATTAAATTTTTATAGTTTTACTTCTTCTTATGCCAATATGTCTGTGACCTTAATTAATTCTGATGATTCAATTAAAGGTGGACGTTTTTCAGATTTATTTGCAACTAATAATTTTGAAAATCGAAAATGGGAGTTGTTTTTAAATACAAACGAAACATCTACGTTTGACACAGCAGCAAGAATGATTGGAACAGGTATAATATCTGGAGAAGTTGATTATGATCATAATAATATAACATTAACCCTACTAGACAATAATTCATTCTATCATAAACAACTTCCAACAACTACAATTACAGAATCAACGTATAGTGGAGTTTCTGCAAAAAATATTGGTAAGCCTGTGCCTATGGCTTTTGGTGATTTTTATGAAAAAACAGACATAGGGACAATACCAACAAGCCATTTTGATAGATTATACAATTTTTACAAAGGAGCTTTTCCAGCTATTATTGTTGATGAATGGGACGTACAAAATCAAGAATCAAAAGCGTTAGCCGACAGCGTGGCAATACACACCCTTGATGCAGAAAATATTTATACATTTAAAAATGGATTATATGCTACACTTACTGATTCACCGGCTGTTAGTTTTCCAAGCTCTGGAACTTACAATGGTACTTCTCTTTTAGATTTTAGAGGAAATACAGCTTCAGTTTATCTTCCGTTAAGCACATCAAATCTTGCTTCTGAAAGTGTTACGGGAAGTGGATCAGTAGCTAATGAAGAACGTGTTGGTGATGGTTCTTTTTCAGCCGTTGCACAATGGTTAGCTAATGGGGCAACTACTAATAATTCAGTTACTAATATGACCTTTGCCTTTCCTAAAATAAATAGATTGGGTGTGTATAGTGCAATAAAGCTATTAACAAAGTGGGGGACGGTTACAGATTTTTCAGCAGAAGGTGCATCTGGTAATTTTACAATGACAGTTGGTTCAAGCTCGATAACTGAATCTGGTGCAATTACTAATACAGAAACAGCCACAGATGCTTCTGGACTTTTTACTTCAGCAGAAAGAGATGCTTGGGATTTTGAAGGATCGATTGTTTATACTTTAAACGCTGGTAGTGGCAATAATAACAATTCTGCACAAATATATGAATCTGGTGTTCGTGTTGATTTTACTCTTGAAGAAATTGAAATATATCAAGCAGAATCAATTGAAGAATACTATGAAGAAGTTAGAGTATATAATGAAGATGGTACTTATTCTTATCCAATAAATGTAAAAATGCAAAGACATACACCAGCTCTTGTAGTGCCAACAGCAATTGATTATGTATATTATTCTGGTAAGGGTAGAAAATATGGTGCTTGGATTGATACAATAAATTCAAACCCAAGAAATGATGAAAATGGTGATTCTGCCGATCCGGGTTATGCTGCTAATGATTTAATGGAAAACCCTATTTATATAATAGAAAGCATTTTGCGTGATGAATTAGGACTTGATTCATCGACAACAGGTATTCAAATAGATGTTGAAAGTTTTGATAAGTCTGGAAACACAACAAATGGTTACATAGGCTCAATATATGATGATGCAGTTGGAGATATAAAATTTGCTTTTTCACAATTTAAATTTATTAATAGTAAAGATTTTATTGAGAGATTTAATAGGTTGTTGTTTTCTTGGGTCTTTATTAGTGCTGATGGAAAGTTTAAAATTTCAACTTTAAAGACTTATGATGGCTATGTTGCTGGAGATGTTCAAGAAACTATTAATTTTAATGATATAAGCATAAATAAAATTGCAAAATCATCTCTTGATAGGCTTTATAATAAAGTTATTATAAAATATAATTATGATTATGGTTTACGTCAAAATCTTTCAGAAGTAAGTGCTTCAAATTCAACTTCTCAAGGCACAACGGTCAATGGCTACAATCAAACAACAACTCTAAAAATTGAAGCTAACGAAATAATTGATTCAACAACTGCAACTAAATTAGCAAGTGCATATAAAGATTTTACAGGCAGAAGGTATAACATATTAAATTTTGTAGTTAATTCACCAAAGTATAATCATCTTGAAATTGGTGATATTATAAATTTTACAAATTTTACTGAACCAAAAATCTATGGCACAGCAGTTAATGATGGGGATACAAACAAATATTATATGATTTCAAATATAAGCAAATCGGTGGAAGCAGCGAATATTGAGTGTATTCAAGTTGGCGATGTAGATGTATAAGGAAATATTATGGCAAATATGAACATAGGAACACCACGCTTTTATCCAGACTTACTTAGCTATTTAATGAGTAGGGGCGTGGCTCAAAATGGCAATTTTGATGTAACAGCATCAAACACAACAAATAAGTTTATGGGTACATTTACAACAGGATCAGAACCAGAGCTTTTTGATATGAACCCATTAAACAAATGTACGTTTGACACAAGTGCAGACACAGATGCTCACGTTCTTATAACAATTGATACACAAAGCACCACTTTTAAAAAGTCATATATTGCAATATTAAATCATAATTTAGTTTCATCTGTTGGTAAAATAAGAATTTTTGCTGGTGATGCAGCAAGTGACGTAACAGCAGTTGATGGTGCAAACGCTGATACAGCAGATATAGCTTGGGCGGATAGTACGGTAATAGATGTGGTTAATGGCGACACTACAACCGCAGCCTCCGATGATAAAAGCGTTGTAATTGAACCAGCCACAGATGGAAGCACAATAATTAGATTTGCCGAACAGACAAACAGATATTGGGGAATCCAATTTGAAGGCAACACCACAAATACAGGCGTAGCTACAAATGGAACGTGGGGCAGTACAGATTTCTTTGTTGGCTGTATAATGATGGGCGAGTATTATGAAATGCCACACGCACCAGACTTGGAGCTTACAAGAATGATCTCTTATAATAGATTAAATGATCTGCAAGAATCGCACGGTGGTCAAAGATTTAGCAATTTAAAGTCGTATGGCAGAACAGCATCAAGCACGTCCAAATCGCCTTTTACAACGGCTTCTAATGGATATGATATGTATGGTGGGCGTATTATATATGATATGAAATTTAGCTTTTTAACAAATACAGAATTAATGCCAGACGAATACGATGTTATTGCAGACGATGATAATTTTGTATCAGATGTATGGAATATGACAAATGGCAATCACTTGCCTTTTATATTTTCAATTGATAAAGATTCAGAAGGTAATGATGCAGAGAGTGAGCATATCTTTGGCCGTTTTGCTAATAACTCTTTAGATATGACACAAGTTGCACCAGAGATTTACAACATTTCATTAACAGTAGAAGAAGAATTTTAATGAAAACACAAATTAAAATATCCTTACCCTTTGTCAAGGGTATGTTTACTGCTTTTTCTATTATATTAGTAGGCACTATTATTATTACGGCTTGTGAAGATATACGGATTGGTAAAACAAAGGCAGAAATTGCAAGAGAAATGTTTGTTACAGATTCACTTATAAAAACAATTCATTTACAATTTGACAGTACGGCAATGGATTTTAATAGATTGTATATAGATGCACAAAGAATTAATAATGGTCATTTTTAGAGTTTTATTTGTTATTACGATTTGGATATTAATATTGTCAAGCTGCACAACAACACCACTTGTTAATAATATTCCAAAAAAGATTAAAGACACCAATGGCAACTTGCATTATTATACAATGTACAGATTAACAAGTTTTCAACAACCTGTTAGATATTGTGAATTGCACGAAGAATGGGAGTATGTTGAATATATGACCAATTATCAAAGAGAAATGAATACAAAGGAAGTCATAAATTAGTGGGTGAAATTACTTTAAGCGTAATTGGTATTACTGTTATGATCGTAAGTATTATTATTATGTGGAAAGGTGCTAAGTGGGATGAGTAAGCTGTCAAAACAAACGACAAGGTTAAAGGATGAAAGAAAATGATATGGTTTTATACACTTTGTGTGACTGCGGTTGCGATTGTAATTGCGGATGCTAAGGGAACATTAGAACCCGCAGTAAACAAATTTGAAGAAAAAATTGGAATTAGAACAGAATTACCACCAGACACAACGGAGTTTGAAATAGATGTCGAAAGCTATCAATACAGATAGCACTATCTCGCTTTCCGTGACGATGTTAATTAAGGTCGGCTTCCTAATTATGGTGGTCACAGGCTCTTGGTATCAAGCTCAAATGAAATTTGCAGAACAAGAAACAAGAATTAAAAATTTAGAAGATAAGGTTGTTGTTTTAAATGCTTCAATTGAGGGTATGGAACAAGAACACATACAGCAACTTGAACAAACGGTACAAGAGCAAAAATCGTTGCTGCAAAAAATAGGACTAAAAAGATGATGGAAACATACGCAGAGTATGGTGCAATTGGTGTAATTGTATTTTTATTTATTATGATGATTATGAATTTAATTAAAAGCCAAAAGATGCAGAACGAAGATTTAGATGCTATACGTCAAGCTAACGCCAAGCTAGAAACTAAAATGGGTAATGTTGAATCCATCGTTTTGAAGATGTTAGATCGCTGGAATAAGTCAGATGACACAAGCCAAAGGCATAGAGAAGATATTGTAAAAGAATTAAACGATGTAACCGATGATCTTGCATATTTAAAAGGTCGTATAAACGGCAAAGCCTCATAATTTAAATACACATACCAAAGTACCCTTAAAACCCTCATATTCGCCTAATATGGGGGTTTTTTATATATTTCAAGTATGTATATACCTATAAATTTAGAGGGTAAATAAAGAAAAATAAAAAAAGTTGAATATTTAATATATTTTACATTACATTGTGCTATGCTTAAATCGACTATATCAAATAATTCGCCGGGACATTCACACAACGAACATACGTTCGAGGTCGGTTTAAGCTCTGATATATGTCCCGGTAACATTTCAAAGAGGAATAATATAATGAATGTAAGCAGAAGTATTTTCTTAGTTTCTTTGTCTGTTTTAGCAGATCAATACAAAAGCGTTTTTGGTCTTGCTAATGCTATGAAGAAACAAATTGAAAAGAATATGGAAGATGATAGAACTTGTATTTTGAAAAGAGTAGAATGCTATGGTGAAATACATTATGAACTATATTTTGACGATCCCCAAATGACTTGGGCAGTTGATTATGTGTTAGATTGGCAATTAGCTTTAAATAAAAAGCCAAGAACAGATGCAATCAATGGCTGTACGCTTGGTATATATAATTAAATGAACAGAGGAATCACAAGAAATAACCACTCTGAAGGTACTATTCCTCGCCTTTTAGTCATTGCTCTCTCCTTGACCAGAGTGGTTTATTTTAAAGAGGAAAAATAATGGATTATAAATTAGGAGATTGTTATAGATTTCCAACTTCAGAAGGTTTTGAAACGGAATTTGCAGGAGAAATTACACGAATTACTAATAAAGCTGTTGAATTTACACGTTTCGAAGGAAGATGTAAAAATTCTGGACATTACGACTGCGAGATTTCTAAAGTTTGTTGGCTTCCTAAATCTGTTATCAAAAAAAATTACATTAAATACGATGATTTATTTGGTATTCACATAATAACAGTACCATTTTGGATTGATGTCAAACCAAGAAAAAAACACGAATTTTATAAGTCTAACAAAGAGGAAAAATAATGAGTAAAGTATCTGAATATCTTGAACCACATATTTATTTCCCAAACGAATTTCCACCACCAGAAGAACCTATTGAGGTGTATAGTGATTGTTGTGGGTTTAGAATTATTTTAAACGATATATGCTCAAAATGTAAAGAGCATTGTAATCAAACTAACGAGGAAGAATAATGCAATTAGTAAAACGTAAAAAACGAGCTAAATTAGCTAAAAAAAACAATAATATTCGCAGAGCAATATCTAAATATACTGAAAGTCCAAAGCGTAAAATTGATAAAAAAATACTTACTATTGAAGAACAAGATGCAAAATTTGAAAAAGCATTTCCAAACTATAAAGAGGTGATTTAATGTCAGTACAAATACACGGCAAAGAATATATAACAGTTGATGAAAGAGTTGCAGAGTTTCACAATATGTATCCAAATGGTATGATTGTGACAAAACTTTTAAAGGTCGAAGATAGTCAAATATTATTCAAGGCAAAAGCTATACCAGATGTTGATAAACCAGAACGCTTTTACACAGGACACGCTGAAGAAGTGGTTGGCAGCAATCAAATTAATAAAACAAGTGCGTTGGAAAATTGCGAAACGTCAGCAGTTGGTAGATGTCTTGGTTTTTTAAACATTGGACTTGTAGGATCAATAGCATCAGCAGACGAAGTTACTAATGCAAAAGAGCAACAAATCAGCATTAAACAAATGCACGATTCTGGATTGATGCCGATTGGTAAATATAAAGGTATGACTTGGTACGATGCGTATCAAAACTCTGAAAAAAATGGCGATAATTATTTTGATTGGATTATAAATATATCAAGCTGGGAACAAGAGTGGAAAGATAAAGCACAAGAGGTTATGGATAAAGATGGGGAAGAATCTGGATTGGAGAAGTAAAGAGTGGTACGATCTAATAACGAGTTTCGCAAAGGCACAGAGTTTAATGGGAGTGGGAAAGACACTAATGATAAAACGTCTGGTAATAGGGAGAAAACCAAGCATCAACGAACTAACGGTGGATCAACTGAACAAACTCTTAGTGGAATTGCGAAGGATATGGAACAAATCACAAGCGAAATTAAAGAAAACTACAACAAGATGATTACTATTTTAGACAATAATAGTTTAATCATAAAATCAATTAAAGAAGATTTGGAAGATATTAAAGAAAATTATTTGTAAATTGTAAAAAGGAAACCAAGCCAATGAAATATAAAACTTTTTATTTCACACCTCCGAAATCTGATGAACCAGAAATGGTCATTATCACAACAGAAGAACAAACTCTACGTCGTAGAGGTCAATTCCAAAAAGTATATAGAAGATGCGAATCGAAAGGTTGGCGTATAGAGGAAATTAAACCAAAGGAGAAACAATATGTACAACAAGAAGTACATCCACAAACAGGCGAATTGGTCTGATAAAATAGATACATTTATTTTTTATTTTGTTGTATTCTTTTTATTGTATTTAATAGGTCAAGTAATCCGGGCCAAACTGAACGGTTGGATATAGTTGGCTAAACGCTTCATAGATACTGCTCTTTTTTCTAAAAAATGGATACGAGAGCTTGATGTTGATATGAAGTTATTTTGGATATATCTATTGACTAAATGCGATCACGCTGGAATTTGGGATGTTGATATTGATCTTGCTGCCTTCCAGATAGGAGTTGAGCTTGATGAAACCACCATATTAAACACATTTAATCGTAAGATTGTTCCATTTAAAGATGGTAAATGGTTTATACCTAAGTTTATTGAATACCAATATGGAGAACTTAACGAAAATGTTAATACACATAAGTCAGTTATAAAGTTATTAACAAAATATGGATTATTTGTGGATAATCAACTGTTGCCCAACAGTTCAGCAACAGTACAAGATAAAGATAAGGATAAGGTTAAAGATAAAAAGAAGGATCAAATAAAAAAAATTAACTTATCAGAATTAAAAGAAAAATTCCCAAATAAAGATGTAGAGCTAGAATTTGCCAAGTGGAATGATTATATGCTATCAAAAGGAAAGACGTACAGAAATTACGAAGCAGCATTTAGAAATTGGCTTCGCAATGACCAATTTGATAAAAAAGACTTTAAATCACATATAAGGCAATTTAAAAAAACACCAACAGGACTGTTTATAGCTTTTTGTGATAAATGTGGAAAGCACCACTATCCCAATGAATATCAAATAAAACAAAGCTCAAGTTGTTGTGGTGTTGATTGGTCGCCTATTAAAAAAGAATTATGATGAACCCAGAGTACATAGTTGAGAAATTACACAGAAGATGGCTTAAAGCAATTATGAATGGATTATCAGAGGAAGAAATACGCAAATATAAAATTGAATACATAAAAGCATTGGAAAAAAAGGAAAATAAAAAATGAGTTTAATTTGGGATATTATACAAGAAGTGGCAGACAGCTTGTCAATTGATAAATATAAAAAAGAATTTTCAGAGCTTACTTTAAAAGAACAAACTGATTTAATTACGATTGCTGAAAATAAAGTTTTAGGTATATAAATAAAAAAATGAAAGTATTAGAATTATTTGCTGGTTCGAGAAGTTTTACAAAGGTAGCTCAAAGCCCAAAGTTTGATTTTAATACATATACAACCGATAATCAGCCATTTGCAAACATAGATCAAGTGTGTGATATATTTAATTTTAATTTAAATGATTGTATAAAAGCATTAAGAGGTGTTCCAGATATAGTTTGGGCATCTCCACCTTGCACAACATTTTCAGTAGCTTCTTTTGGTTATCATTGGTATCCAAACAGAAAACCAAAAACAAAAAAAGCTCAAAATGGAATTAAAATAATAAAAAAAACTGTTGAATTGATTAAGTATATGAAAAAACTTAATCCAAATTTAAAATATGTTATTGAAAATCCTCGTGGTATGCTTCGTAAGCTCGATTTAATACCCTTTGAAAGATATACTGTTACTTATTGTCAATATGGTGATAAAAGAATGAAGCCAACTGATATTTGGACAAATATAAATTGGAAGCCAAAACCAATGTGTAAAAATGGACAACCCTGCCACGAAGCAGCACCGAGAGGAAGTCGTACAGGAACACAAGGGCTTAAAAACGATTATGAAAGAAGCAAAGTGCCTTATGAATTATGCCAAGAACTAATTGAACGTATAAAATATTGTTAAAATAAAAATGAATTATGCCAAGAAAACCAAGCAGAAAAACCCTCGTACGAAACCTTGATAAAGCAGTTTCACAATATATCAGAAAACGAGATCAATGGTGCGTTCAATGTGGCAGCACAAAAAATCTCACGAATGGTCATATATTCACACGGAAAAACTATTCAACACGGTTTGACATATCCGATGAAGGTAACTGTCATTGCCAATGTTGGTCTTGCAACTTTCGACACGGATTCGACCAATGGGAATACTTCAAATGGTACATCGACAAATTTGGACAAGAAAAGTTTGACGAATTACGAAGGCGGCATAAGACCGTGCGAAAATTCAAAAACCACGAATTGCAAGAATTGTTAAATGAAATTAAATCACATATATCAAGGTGACGTTATAGATAGGTTAAAAGACTTGAATGACGGATCCGTTCAATGCGTGGTTACTTCTCCACCATATTGGGGATTGAGGGATTATGGTGTCGATAATCAACTTGGACTTGAAGAAACACCAGAGGAATTTGTAGAGAATTTAGTAAAAGTTTTTCGTGAGGTAAGGCGAGTGCTTAAAAATGATGGAACGGTATGGTTAAATTTAGGGGATAGTTATTCCGGTAGCGGCAAGGGAACTGCGGGTAATTTAGGTAAAAAATATAACGAAAGACATTTAGAGCATAAAACAGGCGGAATTATACCAAAAGGATTAAAACCAAAAGACCTTGTTGGAATCCCGTGGCGAGTTGCTTTTGCATTACAATCCGATGGATGGTATTTAAGGCAAGACATAATATGGCATAAGCCTAATCCAATGCCAGAATCAGTTACAGATCGTTGCACAAAGGCACACGAATACATTTTTTTATTAAGTAAATCAGCTAAATATTTTTATGATGCAGATGCAATTAGCGAAAAGGCAAAATATTATAATATAACAGGTATGGATGCAACAGGGTATAAAGATGCTTATTCATTTAACGGTAAACACAAAAATTTAATGGATAGAGGGCAGAACATTCATTCTATGCACGTTAAAAGATCAAAGGGCGAAGGAGAGCCAGACACGGAAGGAAAAAGAAATAAGCGTTCTGTGTGGAAAATAAATACAAAGCCATATAAAGAAGCACACTTTGCTACTTTCCCAGAGGAATTGCCAACATTATGTATTAAAGCTGGAAGCAAAAAGGAAGATGTTGTTCTTGATCCTTTTTTCGGCTCTGGTACAACAGGCTGGGTTGCTCAAAGACTAGGCCGTGCGTGGATTGGAATTGAATTAAATCCAGAATATATAAAAATCGCTGAGAAAAGGTTTATACAACAGGACTTATTTGTATGAGTTATTATAACACAAATAAATTAAAAGGATTTGAGCTAAAAGAAGCCAATCGTAAAGCCAACACGCAAGAAGATAGAATATTGCAATTTTTTAAATCAAATTCTGGCAAAAATTTTACACCAGAAGAAATACAATCATTATGTTTAATGGCAAACAGACCATTAACCTCAGTACGCAGAGCTATTTCCAATTTAACAAGAGAGGGTTATTTGCGGAAAACTAACCTTATGAAACAAGGAAATTACGGAAAGCAAGTGCATACTTGGGAATACAGAGGACAAGCAAACCAAGAGAAGTTATGGTAAACCACATACCAAAGGATAATTATGAGAGCTATATGCCCTAAATGTACAGGATCACACGTTCGTAAAAAAGGTGTGATATATTCCAAGTCTTATGAGTGCAACGTACAGCGTTGGAAATGTTTAAGTTGCGGTAAGCAATTTCAGACACCGATTGATTCTCCGAAAATTGATCTGCCTAAAATTTTATTATTTGATATTGAAACCTCGTTGTATCATTTTGTTGGCTGGGGAACTTTTAAGCAATTTATCAACTATCATCAAATAACAAAGCATCAATTTGTTTTGTCTTGGGCAGCAAAATGGTTATATGATGAAAATGTATTATCCGATATTGTTACACCACAGGAATCTCTAGATCGTGAGGATAAGCGTGTTTTAATGTCAATACATAAACTATTAGATGAAGCTGATATTGTTGTAGGTCATAATGTTGAACGATTTGATCTAAGAAAATTAAATTGGCGATTTATTTCACAAGATATTGAACCACCATCGCCTTTTAAAACTATTGACACCCTTAAACATTCTCGCAAAGAGTTTTTTGCACCTTCACATAAGCAAGATTCATTAACAAAATACTTTAAGCTACAACATAAGCTAGAAACAGATTTCCAATTATGGATGGATTGTGAAGATGGCAATAAACAAGCATTGAATAAAATGGAAGATTACAATAAGCACGATGTAATGGGACTTGAAGAAGTATATTTAAAGATAAGACCATACATTAAAAATCACCCTAATCTCGGTGTATTAATGGATATGGATGTATGTCCGAATTGTGGTTGTGAGCATTTAGAGGAAACAGAATCAAGATATTTCACAACAGCTAATCAATTTCCTGTATATCGTTGTCAAGGCTGTAAAACACCATATATCAGACACAAGAAAAACTCTAATTATGTGCAAACTAATTTAAGGAGTGTGCCAAAATGAAGTTTTTAAAGAAAAAAGAGTATGACGAGTTAATTAACCGTTTAGATGAACGCAAAAAAGAAATTGAAGATTTAACCAACGAAAAATTAAAACTGCAAAAAGTAGTTGGTATGATGCACTTGATCGTTGAAAAGTGGAAAAATAAGAAAATAGGCAATTACCGGGCTGCTAAAGAGTTGGCTGCGTTTTTTGTTTCAAAGAATGACTGATCCTATAAATCCAGATTATTATAAAAAAGGAATTGAAACGACTAAATACATTTTGTCGCATAATCTTGGTTTTTGTGAAGGCAATATAATTAAATACATTACAAGGTTTAGGCAAAAGGGTGGTATGGAAGATTTATTAAAGGCAGAAAAATACTTACAACTATTAAAAGAAAAATATGCCAAAGAAAAAATACATTAAAAGACCATTCCCAAGAAAAGGAGTGGATTGGAATAAATTGAGGGCAGAACGAAATAATTTAAAAGAAACTAACCCTAAACCAGAAAAAGATAAGGTTTAGGCGTGGATATACTTAAAAAAGTAAGGTTTCTATTAGGTTGTTTTGAAAAAGTAACTTGGTTTGGCGACCTTTGCCCTCAAAAAATTAAGGGAGTGCTATGGAAATACAAGTAGATAATATTTATAGAATATTTGCTGCAAATCGTTGGTATTATGTTAAAAGTTTTAAATATCTTCGTAATCACAGATTTCTTGCAGCCGTAGAAGAAAAGCATAATGGTAAACCAGAAGATGTTATAAGCATTAATGGCAGTATCAATAATATTATTATTGAATATATGAGTGAGTTTATGAGTACAGATGATCCAAATGATTATCTAAAAGAAATGCAACATTTTTGGAAAAAAGATGCCAAATAAAGCTGCAAAACAACGTAAAAGAGAAAAAATGCTAAAGCGTAAAGCAATAGCAGAACACAAAGCAAAGAAACGAAGGGA
>VTLG01012136.1_pt1 | contig 30062 bp, 46 predicted proteins | sample 4694571 | NCBI WGS metagenome assembly VTLG01 (sample SAMN12604809, study PRJNA352737) | marine metagenome | biome: ENVO:00000447; feature: ENVO:00000209|ENVO:00000569|ENVO:01000036; material: ENVO:00002151; isolation source: viral sequences binned using virsorter ...
GCAGCACGCAGGCGAGGGAGCTGTTCTCTATCCGCGCGTAGGCAAGCCCGGAGATGTCCCAGGCTAGGATCTGCTCGGTCGTGTCGGTGCTTCGCCACACTGCCCGAGGGCTCGGAGCGTTAACCGGGAAGAGTGACCGCGCCGGATAATCGTAGTCGGTCTTGATTCTCCATTTTTCATCGTAGCGAGTCGGCCCAGCAACCGCCGCCACGCTCGTCTTCCCAGAGAGTTGTGAGGGCTCTGTGCTGTAGCTCTTCGGGTGTAGGTCTCCGGGTGAAGACCATGTAGATGCGTAAGCGTTCGAGGTAGGCGACCATCTACTAGGCCAGAAGCAGTAGCCGACCATACCCCACCTGCTCGTCGTCGGGGAGGGTGCGGTTGTTAGGTTTCCGAATGCGATGCGGCTCGCGTTTGCTGTCGCTCCTCCGTTGCTGATCGTCCCGGCTGGACCTGCCGTCCACGTTCGGAACTGCCCCGGAGATGCGTACCAAGTGCGAACATAACCCTTCTCCATCGCGACGCGAATATGCACACGAGTTGTCATATCCACCACGACCGGAGAGCCGCTGACTTGAGTCACGCCGTCATAGACTGCCCACCCCGTTGAAGCGACATTGATCGCGATCTCATACTCGAAGCTTCCCGCGTCTGCGATTCGGATCCTAGCCCCGACATCCGTCGAGGTCAGTTGACCGTCTCCGTCGAGGACTTCGACTGCCATTTCAAAGAAGACTCGCTCTTCCTCGTTACCACTAGAGAGCGCGCGCGAAAAGAACCGGGTGTTGCCGTTTGTGGTGATCTCTAGCTTTGCCGAGGCTAGCGAATCCGTGCCCGCCCCTGTCGCCGTCCACGCGATGTTGGCGGGTTGGTCGATCGGCAGGTAAGCCCCTCCGCCGATCGCTTGGCCGACATTCTTAGCGAAGCTCACATAGTCAGTATCAAAGAAGTTGACCGCACCCTCTGCCGCTGGCGCTGTGTGCGTAGAGAATCCGCCGAGATAGATCACGCCCAAGCTCTGCGGGTCCTCGTCTGGAGAATCTGCCGTCCACCGAGTCAGGAGCACAACCTGTCCCGCAATCTCTTCGGCTACGTAGGTGTGCAAGTATGCGTCGCCCTCGCTGCCGCTAAAGAACGCCGTCTCGGAAAAGTCGGCCCACGTGTCTCCGCCGTCATCGCTTCTTCGAGGCGTAAGATCCTCAGACGTCCCGGTCGTGTGGCAGTAGCAATAGACAACGCCGCTGTCGTCTTTCCACGCTGTACAGCCTGGGATAAACGCCGAGCCCGCGCCTGCCGCTACTTGCACTTGAGTCGCGTCCGTGATCTTCTCGTAGGCTGATCCGATGCGCCGCGAATAGTACTTAGGCGTGCCCGCGTCTCCGTCGTGATAGACCACGAGAAAGGCCCCGTCGAGTTCGACGATGTTGATCGCTTCGGGGTTTTCACTTGTCGCTGTCGCCCAGTTCGCTTCGACCTGTGTAAACCGTCCCCCAAGGTCATCGCTTGCGTACTGCGCGCATGTCTCTCCGCTGCTCTCGAATTGGATCAAGAGAAGCACCTCGCCGCCCGAGTAGGCTGCGCGCATCTGTCGAATGTCTGCCGCAGCTACCGCAGTGTCCAGGCATCGGAAGGAGTAGCCCTCCCAGTTGGCTCCATCGTCATCGGAGAAGTAGACGTCAACCTGCGCTCCAGTTGCGAGGAAAGCGAGCACTCTCCCACTCGGAAGCTGTAGCAGGGCTGGACCTTTCTGCTCGGTCGCCACATCAGGCGTCAGCGTTCCTTTTGTCGTCCACCGTGTAGCCGCGTCGGGGTCGTAGTGCTTGACTGTCTGCGCGAAGTTGGTCTTGTTTTGGATGCCGAGGGCGAGAAGCCCGCCCGACTGGAGACGAATCATATCGGGGTAGGCTGACTTCTCCGAGGCATCGTCCGTCCACAAGAGAGCATCCCACCCGGTCAGAAGTTGCGGTCCATCCCACCCGTACTCGACTGGCTCGGCTAGTGTTTGATCACTCCAAAGGTAGCCAGCTCTCTCTAGCCCTGGATGTCCTGCGCGGACGCTGTGGATCTCTAGTTCTCCCTCTTCCGGCTGCTCTCCACTTGCTTGAAGCACCATCCGCGTCGATTGCTGCGCGGCTGGGATCCCTGGCTTCGATCCCTCTTGCGAGTAGCTCGAAGGCGCGGAAGCGTGATCGCTCTCGGTGAGGTTGTCGAGGCTAAACCTCTCGTCGGGGACTAGGATCCCTTGATAGCGTGACTTGACGATCTCAGACATCTAGGAACTCGCAAACGGGTTATGCCTGCCGAGCGCTCTTGGGCGGGCAGCACGGAGGGCATCGACGAGCGGCCCCTGCTTCGTGCGTAGGTTGTCGGAGATCATCGCGTCTACCGTGCGGCTGCGGACCTGAAGCACAGAGACGATCGGCTGCCCCACCCCTCCTGCGCCCCGGTTTAGTTGCCGAACGCCCTCCTCTCCGCCGACCGCGTTCACGCCCTGCGGAGACAAGACGGCTTCGGTTCGGAGGAGCCGAGCGTTGATCTCGTCGGGCGCAGCCTGCGCAACCATGCCGCCCGCGTGGAAGGAGGGAGGGGGCTCGGCGGCAATCGCTGCGATCTGAGCGCCACCGAGGACACCTGCAAGAATTCCGAACGGGATTGTAGCTGGCGGCCCAGGAGGCTGTGCAAGTGCGGCAGCTACCGCGACCGCTGTCCTAATTCCAGCCTCGGCAATGCCGAGGGCCTTCTGCATGTTGAAGACTGCAACCGCTGCCTCCTTCTCTGCCTCGACCTTCCGCTCTAGACCGCGAATCTGCTCCTGAATAGCGATCTTCTCCATCCCGTTTCGGGAAGAGATGAAGCGCTCGTGAAGCTCTGAAATCTTCTTCTCGTTCTCTCGAATCGAGTCGGTGATGTTGCTTCCGATTGAGCCGAACAAGTCCTTGATGTTGCGAGCCACTTCGCCCACCGTGTCGTTGACTTCGTTCAGCCTCTCTTCAGCTTGCTCCGCCATAAACTGGAGGTCATCAGTTATGGAAACGACTGCTCCGCTGATAGCGTCGTCTTCTATTCCGACGACCCCGGTGCCCTCGCCAAAAGTGATGCCACCGTCTTCACCTGGAACTCCGTCGCCCGCGCCACCCGCGCCACCAACCTCTCCGAGGTTCTTTCTGATCTCTTCTGCCGCCTTCTTCGATGTGCGGACCGCTTGATCCATCTCAGTCTTGATGGTGTCTGCGTAGCTCGCCCACCTTCGGCCCGCTCGCTCGAAGACTCCTGGCAGCTCGACCGCTTCCTTCAGAGCGCTGGCTGCGCTGAGGGCCGCTCCTGCTAAGTCTCCGCGCGCAGCCTGGACCGCTCCGATCGCTGAGAGTAGCGCAGGCTTGAGAGAAGCTAGGGCGATCTCCGCGCCCGCCCCGATAGCGGCGAGAGCATCGACAGCCATAAAAGCCATCTGCTGCATTGCCTCCCCGAAGTCTTCCACCTCTTTAGAGTCCAGGGTCGCGAGGAGTTTAGTTATCCCGCGAGCCACCCCGGTCAGGACGGGGAGCAGGGGAGCGAGGACATCAAAACGCAAGCCACGAAGAGCTTGGTCAAGTCGCCCCTGCGCATCGATCAAGATCTCAGACTGCGCTGCCGCCTCGTTCGAGATCATGCCGAGGCTTTCGAGCGCTGCCGCTGACTCTCGAATCACATCGCCACCGCCAGCAAGCGCGGAGATCAACCGCTGCCCGCCTTCTTCCATCAAGGCGTTCGCGACAACCACTTGCTCGCCCGCTGAAGCTAGGCCCGAGAATTTGTCCGCGAAGAGGGCGACCCTTTCGGGGAGAGGAAGGTCAGATAATTCCTGCGCTGACAGACCGATCTTCTTCAAGGCGTCTGCGGCTGGCCCCTTGCCCGTCTCCGCAACTTGAGCGAGTCGCAAATTGAGCTTGAGCATTGCCGCGTCGGCCTGCTCTGCCGCGACGCCTCCCTCTGCAAACGCAAAGCGGACCGCTTGCAACTCTTCAGCGGTTGTGCCTACCCGCTTTGCCGCCTTGGCTACCTCGTCGCCAGCCTCCGCCATCGCGAGAGTTTCGTTGGTGAGGGTAGTAACTACCTTGACCGCCGCCTCTGCTGCCTTGGCAACCGCAGCGAAGCCGAGTACGACAGTTCCGATCCCGGCACCGATCGCTCCGAACGCCTTCGCGTTGACCGACATAAACTTGCCGATCTTCTCCGCCTGACGGTCGAAGTCGCGACCAAAGATGCTGACATCCTTGGCAAGCTCCTTTGACTCTTTCTTCGCCTGATCGAACTTGCGCGAGACTGTGCTCAGCGCTTTTTCAAGGTCTGAGGTGTCACCCTCGAAGACGAACTTGACCTGTTGGTTCGCCATCAGTTACCCCCGAACCAGAAGTCCAAGCCCGCTTCGGTCGATCCGTCCTTGAGCATATCTCGACGCAGGGCAGCCTTAGAGGCCACTGAGTGCTTGTCTTCCTTCTTCCGGGGGTGCGTCATCATCCACGCCTCTAGGATGTCTCCTAGCGACGCAGGGCGGGCGAGCGTTCGACGAAGGTCTGCGTTCGACATCTCTCTTCCTTCTCCGCCCCCGGTTGCGATCTGCTCGGTCGCGTGGGTGAGGTGCCAATAGGCTAGCAACCTCTGCTGATTAATTGGATCCTGTTTCCAAAATCCATCCGGGTCTCCGCCCAGAAGAGTTAGGCCGATGTCGAGACGGACGAGATCGCCGAACCCTTCCGGGCTTCTCCATTTCCCAAGGTCGCCTCGGGCGACATCAAGACAGAGCCCATCCGCTTTGCAATCTCTGCCGCCCAAGGCGCAAGGTGGGAAGCTCCGCCGATCCCTTCCTCGTGGAACTCTTCGAGGACTGCCGCCCCGTAGTCGAGCCACGACTCACCGCGCCTCGGCTTAGGAGTTACGAGTGCAAGCTCTTCGTCCCACCACGATGCGCCGACCATCGCAGCAAGAGCGTCGATCGAGCCCTCGAAGCTTAGGAGGTCTTCGCCTGTGGAGAAGTTCGCGAGAAGCTGAAGAAGCTCCACAACGTGCCGGTCGTTCGGCATCCGAAACCAACGCGAGCCCAAGCCCTCCGCTTCTACCTCGAAGTAGATCGGATTGACCGTGCCGTCAGGCTTTCTTGGAAGTTCCCTTTTTACTCTTTGCATCTGCCTTGCCCTCTTTCTTTTTTGCCTTCGGCTTGATCGCCTCTAGCTCACGAATCCTGTCTAGCCGCAAGCGACGCTCCCCGTTAGGGAAGCACCACTTGCCGCCGGACGCTTTTAGCCTCTTAAGTTCAGCCGCCGACATCTCAGCTCACGGAACTGGGATAGACGCTGTAGCTCGTGAAGCTGATCGAGATCTGATTAGGGTCACCCTCAGAGAGCGAGCCGGTCACAACGCAGTAAGGAAGCGTCAGCACGTGATCGCTTGCGTCTCCGTGGTCGGTGCCTTCGACGGTCCACTCAAGATCGAGAGTAAAGACCTCGCCGTTTGCGCCCATCGTAGAAACCCAACTTGCGCCGACTTCGCCGGACTGAAGAATCACTTCTTCAAGTGTCGCGTAAGCCGCATCGCTTAGATCGCGCAGGTACGCGGTGAAAGTCCCGGTAATCGGCTGATCGTCCGAGTAGCGCAAGCTTGGAGGGCTACCGAGCGAGCCACGATCTAGCGGGCTGATGACCGCAGGACCGGGGATGCTGATACTCAGATCGCCTGCCTCATAGGCCACGGTTAAGGTGTTCGCTGCGGCGTTGTCTTTGAGGACAAGAGTCCCGTCGCGCTTCGTTTTGACAATAGTACTGATCGCCATCTTCTCTTCTCCTAGCGAGCCCGCGCACGAGCACGCTCGCGGCTCCTTGTGTTTTCTCTCAAAAAGCCCGCAGCGCGAGCAGCAAAAATAGTACCCCGACCCGCCTCACTTGGCCCAACAATTGAGGGCAGGAGGAACTGTTGAGCCAAGCTCGGTCGGGCGGGGGTGTCGTCTTTTTGGCCCGCCTTCGCGATGCTCTGGATCTGTGGCAACGCGCCGCGTAGTAGTTCCTCGGACCGCTCTGCGATCTCTTTGTAAACGAGATTGCCGGTCTCCCTCTGCCGATGAACGTACTCGGCATATTCTCGCGGGTTGCGAATGACCCACTCGAAGCCCTCGGCAGTCGTCTCCCAGTCTGCCTGACTCGCGCCGGTGTCAACAGGCCAAACTAGATCGATGAACTCTCCGAGCTGGAAGCTTAGGCCGTCAAGGATTGCCCAGACTCGCTCGACCGCTGCCGTAGTCATGTTGACTATACTTATCCCCTTCGAGCGCATCCGTGCGGCGACATCGATCGAGATGTCCACCGCGCCGGAATCTGGGCCGAGTCGATTAGCTGCCACTGATCTGCTCCGTCAGGCTTTCGATCATCTCTTGCGCGGCTTGCTCCATCTCCTCGGAGAAGATCTCAAGAGCTTCCTGCGCCGCTGGGCCAAGCCCGTTTGCGTCCTGCCCAGGCTCCTGTCCGACTCTGCGAGCGTACTGCGCGTAAAAGGTCCCGCCGATCTTGTCTCTCGCATCGTTGAAGACGACCGCAGAGATCCCACGCTGTCGGCTCTTCCACCCCCGGAGAGAGCGGCCCGAGCGGCGACTGCCGGGGGTGCCTAGTGGCACATAATAGTCGTTGCCCTTCGCGCTCTTCTTGCGCGTGCCGATGGGCCATGGGTCGCCGGGGCGCTGCCCTGTCCCGCGCAACCTGTCCTTGAAGCGTGTGATCCCTTCCCCGAGCGCATCGGTGAGCACTGCCCAGTCGATGTTCGTCGCGTTGTCGATAGCTTCTTGCAAGCCCTCGGTCTCGACGGATAGGAAGGTGTCGCTCATAGCTCGACATCCGTGTCAATGCGGAAGCGGACGGAGCCGAAGAGCCACTCTCTTGATTCGTGAACCGTCCACGAGCTTGATACGTGGTGAACGCTCCACTGCTCCGAGGCCGAGGAGGTGTCACCGCAGATCGCTTGAATAGCCGCAAGGGAATCAGCGAGGGCGACATCTCGGGTCGTCTTGTAGTTGTGGACGTTCTGAGCCCAGACGCAGAGCAGATCGATCTCGTAGCGAGCACGCTCGAAGCGGTCGGTTCGGTCCCGGTATTGCGTCGTGTTCGCGATGGTAGTCGGGAGCACAGAGAAGGCGCGATTGAGCGCAGCCTCTGGAGCCCACCGGGGATTGAGAAGCTCGGCAGACTCGGACAGACTCGTGCCCGCCTCGACGAGCGAGGCCACGTTGTCACATACCTGAACGTGCGTCAGGGCCATCGGCGCAAGCTCCCCGTCTGTACGCCTGGACCTCCGGTGTAGATGACAGCCTCGGCCCCTGCCTTCTCGTCGGCGTCGGCTTGCCCGTCCTGGCTGGAGTCGTAGTCAAAGCTGATTGACGCCCACTCCGTTGCGAACATGTTCTGATAGTCCTCCGCCAGCTCGGCGTACTTGCCGTCACCCGCTGCCGTGTGCCCGTCTCGGAAGATCAACTCTAGCGACTTGAACACGAGCGCATCGTGTAGAGCGAAGGGGCTCAAGATAAGGTAAGGCATTCGCCCCGCCTTGAGGAGCATCCGAAGCAGGACTTCCCACGCTGCCGTGATGAAGTCGTCGGCGTCGTTCCCGGTCGCAATGAGTCGGGAGAGGTTTTGATGTCGAGCTTCGAGGTCGGTTGCGATGACAGTCGGGAAGAGGTTCGAGCGCACTAGTGAAGCAGCCCGGACGAACTTCACGGCAGGGTCAGCCCCGAAGACTAGATCCCACTCCAGCCGCCACCCGTCGCCGTAGCTCTCGGACTCGGGCAGGGAGGCAGCCAAGATCGTGTAAGACGAGACCCCTGTGTCGCTGTTGATAGAGACCGCTGCCGCATCGACGATCTTAGTGTTGCTCGCGTTGTAGAGCGTCACCGTTCCCGAGGCTGGGGCAGTGATTACCCCGGCCTCGTCGTAGATCTTCGCCTCGATCAAGTTGTCCTTCTCGCGAACGAGGAACTCTGGGATCGGTGCGTGAATCCTGTAGATCGTCGCGGCTGTCGTCATTCGACTACCTCGCCCGTCTCAGCGTCAACCGTCACCGAAGCAACCAGCTCGAATCCTTCGCCAAAGAACGACCATGTAACTTGACCATCGTTGTCGGTGTAACCGTAGTTCAGGAAGGTAAGCCCCTCCGACTCGGCGACCTCTAGGGCTTTCGCCTCAGTGCTCCAAGCTCTGCCGGTGCTCATGTCTTCAACCTCAAGAAACGCATTTTCTTCACAGTCATCGTGAAAGCTACGCTTGATAGTGGCGCGCAGGCAATAGCGGAAAACGCTCCGTTCGCCTGTGTCGGGTTCACCGACGTTGCGCCGAGCGCGCCCTCCTTATTCTTGATCACCGAACCGTGACGGATACCGTTCCAGCCTGGAGCGTGGAGGGTTGCCAGCGGCTCGGGCCAAGACCCAGACCAGTCGCCCACCGCGCCTGTAGGTGCGGCTAGCCTTTGACCGACAACGCACTCGAAAAAGCTAGGGTCCGACGTTGGGTTAGTGGTCGAAGGTTGCGCTGACATCGCCCTAACAACGACCGCCCGCAGCCCAGTCGCGCCCCCTACGTGGATCGCCCGCGCTGCCTGCCACTCGTCCCCACTAGCCAACTGTGCATCTAACGTCAGCCCAAAAAACTGATAATCGTCTGACAGGGCCGGACTGACCGTCGCGTAGACCTGACAGGCAACAACGTCAGCCGTAATGTCGTAAGACGGAAACATGTCGGTCATTTTCGGACCGAACCGAGGAGCCTTTTGCGTCGAGCCGAAGTAATCGCCCGTAGACGAGCCGTCCGCGAGCGGCGTGATCTCTAGCCCGACGCCCGGTGTGATCTCGAACTTCGTCGCATAGGTCGTGAGGTTGGCTGTGCCTCCCACGGCGTGAAAGGTGACCGAGCGCCCGTCAACGCTGATTGTAGTCGAGTCGGTCGGAGACGACGCGCCGGCAGCTAGGAAGTCGTGAGCGGACAACGACGGCAGATCAATGTCTGCAATGACATCCCACGCCGACTCGGGGCCGCCGCCTCCGCCGCCTCCGGATATGTTTCCACCAATCGGCATCAGCGGAACCAGATCACAGAAGCGACCGGAGTCCCGGAGGCTGCTTTGAGTTCAATCCCGAGATCGTCACCGATGCCGGGAGGAGGTGGGCGAAGCGACCACGAAGAGCCCGCCGGAACGTTCTCCTCGTTTGCGCCTGCGATCTTGACCGTGAACCCGATCGTCGCATCATCAAGCGTGACCGAGATGCTGCGCGCCCCGTCCTCGATTGTGATGCTCGAACCGTAGGAGGTCGAGAGCGTCTGAGTTGCTGATCGGTAGATTGACATTAGGTCAGCGCCAACTCGCCAGACTTGATCGTTCCGTCTTCATAGGCGACCTTGACCATCAGCTTGTTATTTCCCTGATCAAGCCAAAAGCAGATCTCACCGTCGTCCATGTCGTCGTCTTCGGTTTCCTCATCCATGACGACGATGTATACCCGGCTGTCATCGTCTACGGATAAACCGTGATTCAGTGTCTTCGTTCCCTTTGCCATGTCAATGCTCCCTTTCGAGGAGACCGGGCTGCAGGCCCAGTCATTGATTAGCGGTGATCAGCGTTTGCGCTTCACCCCGTCCACTACGTAGCGAGCCGCAGCCCGCGCCTTCTTCTGTGCTTGCTCGTGCGACAACTTGCCCCGAGACTCTCGAACGAGTCGGCCCGTCATCGTGTCGATCTTTTGGCGAACGCCTTTCTTCTCACCCGACATCGGAGACCTCCGCAGTCTTGCGCTTGCGCTTCGGCGCTCCCGCTTTCTTCATCGCTGCGATGCGGTCCTCGGCTCGCTTGAGTCGGCCCGCTGCGATCTGGTTTGCCGGGTTCAAAGAGACCGCGCCTTGCAGGCGTTCGATCTTCTTCTGCTCGTCGTGAATCTTGATCTTGAGGATGTTCGGTGACATCGGGGCGACGATGCCCGTCGCGACTAGGTGCCGCAAAAACTCGTAGTAGTTCTCGCCACCCGGCTCGACGAACATGCGCCCAGCTTCGACCGAGATCTTCTGGAAGGGGTCAATGTAGGAGTGGCCGCCGGCAGCGTGTGGCACTGCGACCATGTAGTCCTGATACTCGCCGAGGCGCGGGTCGGATGGCTGGATCACGTGCCAGCCTCTGCGCATGTTGCCCGCGACTGCGAGATCAATCCCGCCGCCCTCGGTCACCCCGTCGCAGCCTGGATCGACCACGAGCTTGCCGAGACTGGGAAGCCATTCCTTGCCCGTGAACATCCATCGGTGTGGATGCCACTTGAAAAGGAAACGCGGCTCCTTGCGGACGCGGTGTGGGATCTTAACTGCGTCGAGACGCTCTGCTTGAGAGACTCGCTTGCCTAGTACTTGTGCCATTGGAGTTCCTACCCTCTTGTGACTTGGTTGGGGAGTACGCGCCAGACGGAGGTAGCAGCCTTGCCAGCCTTTGCGTCTTTCGCGTTCTTGTGAAAGCTAATCAGCCATCCGCCTTCGATGCGTTCACCGGAGGCGTGAGCAGGCTCCTCCCTTGACCAACGGAGTGCGGCGTTAACCGCAGCCCCGAAGGTCAGAGAAGAGGATTCACGGAGGCTGATATAACCGTGAACCGCCATCTTGCTATCGATCCGTGATGATAGCGACGCCTCGCTCGTCCTCACCGATGCCAACGCCGACGAAGGCGTGAGCGACGATGCGAGACAAGCCGGGGTCAGCCACTCGGTCGAACTCAGCATAGACGGGCGACTGAGCCGGAGCCATCACCGCACCGGGCATGATGCCTCGGGCCGAAGCCTCGACGTAGGCGATGCCGCCGCCTGCCATCATAAACCCGGCAGAGTCTGCGCCACCGTTTGCGGTCGGGACCTGATCGGAGGTGTAGAAGTCAACTCCGAGGAAGTTGCCCTTGTAGCCCTGTCCCTTGATCGCAAGCATGTCTGCGGTCGGGGCGTGGAACTGGAGTGCTCCACCTTCCGAGCGGAGGCTCTCCTGCATGTCAGTGAACTGAGTTGGGAAGAGCACGCAAGAGAAGGGCGGATTGTTCACGCTCTGCTCAAGCTGGAAGATGGCCGCATAAATGTCGTCCATCGTCAGATCAACCGTAGTGCTTCCCACCGTTGCGGTAAAGCCAGAGCCAGCGGTGCAAGCAAGCCCGGTGAATCGCACGACGTAAGCGTCCGCAACTGCACGAGCGAGCTGCTCCATCCCGAGGTTTCCGGGGCCGCCGGTCACCTGCATCAGGTCAGACAGCTCGTAAGCGATGATCTGCTGCGCTACGGTCAAACTCAGGTTTGAGTCGGGGAGAGCGGTGTTACCTGCGGCGGTCACTTCGTCGGCATTGGCTGCGGCCATTGCGGTTCCGAAGTTAACCTGTGAGGTCTTCGAGACGGCAGAGCCGGAGGCTCCGAGGTCGGCAACCTTGAGGCAGATTTGACGGAGGTCCGTGCGATCGAAGAGGAGGTCCCAGATCGAGGAGTTGAGGATCTCGGCAGCGCGAAGATCGCCACCTGCCCCGGTGTAAGTAATTTCGTTAGCCATTTGAAAAGCTCCAGCCCTGTCGGGCGCTGATGTTGTTTGGTTGTCAGCGCTCGCCCGTTGCGGTGGGAGTGACCTACGCCGCGCTTGCTCTCGGTTAACCCGTTGCGGTGGGAAGACCTGCCGATCGCTAGCTGCCTTTCAGGGTAAGCGCGGACCGCTTGACCCGTCAAGAATTTCCTAGAAAGGGAACTTGACCCCGTTCATCAGTTCAGACTTCTGCCGGCGGAACTCCTCGCGGCTCATGCCTGAGATGCTGCCGGGGGTGTAGGGCTGCGCAGCGGGTGGGGCTGGCTTGCGTGCGTTGTTGCTTGAGGGCATCGCAGGCGTCGAAGGGGTGGCTTGAGCAGGGGGCTCGCCAGTCTGTTGAACTTGGGAAGCGTCCGCGCTGGGGGGGGGTGTTAGGTAGGACGCGATCAACGGGATCTGCCTGCCCTCCTGCTCAAACCAATCTTGAAATTCTCCGGGGCTCTCGGCTGCGGCGTAGCGTCGGCGGAGGACATCGCCCGCGTCGGGGTCTGAGATCCCAGCGGTGAGGAGCACTCGGTCCTGACCCCACCGGGTCTGAGCTTCGTCGTGCTTGGCCTGCAAGCCATCGAGCTGAGACCGAACCTCTGAGAGCATTTCGATCTTTGCCTCAAGCGCTCCGTTCTTTTTCTCCCAATCTGCGCTCGTGGCGCGGAGCGTCTCAAGCTCAGCTTGGAGAGAGTTGCGAGCCTCTCGGATCTTCGCTGTGCGCTCTCCGATGATCTCGTCTAGTTGCGTCTGCGTGTAAGTCTTCTCTTCGCTCATACTTGCCCGCCTCCTACGCCGGGAAAGAGTGCCCGCTCTTGGCGGATTGTTTCAAGGTGTGCAATTGCCTCGGCCCGCTCCATCCCTGGATGCTGGGCGAGAATGATGTCCACCGGGGAAGCTAGGCCGACATCGAAGAGCGCGGTGACTTCTTCGACTCGTGCTTGCCGCTCGCTCGGGGTGGGTGGAATCGCCATGTAACGAACCGAGTAGCCCGACTCGGGGAGGCTGCCGCCCTCGTTCGCGTTGAGCAGAGCGGCGGAGAGCGCGAGCACTTCCTTGTCGGCTCTCTCGAACTGCGCCTCGCTTGCCTTCTGGATCCTGCGCACCGTCTCCCGCTTGAGGGCGATGGCATAGCCGGACTCGGCTGCGCCTCCGCTTCTCTGGAAGTCGTCAGGGCTCAAGCCCGCGTGGGAGAGTGTCGCCTTCTCGTAGCTGTGGATCGCCATCTCGAAGCGCTCTGGATCTACGCTCGCCCCGAACTGCCCGAGCCTGCCGCCGCCGGGGACGTCCTCGGTGAATGTTGCGATCGCGGTCGGGTCGAGGTGGACCTCTTTGCGGGACGCACTGCCCGAGCCTCTGACCGCTCCGCCGCCGAGTTGGACACCGATCGCCCACCGCTGCGAGTAGGCAGCATCGCGGCAGAGGTAGCCGAAGAAGGTCCAGAAGCAAGCGATCAAGAGCGTGGCCTCGACCTGCTCTCTGTTCTCGGTCCAGTTCCAGAGGCTGCCCGTTCGCTGCGCGTGGTAGAGCGCATAGGGTAGGACGGGCTCGCCCTCGACGATGTAGGGGTAGTTCGGCCCGCTGAAGTCGCCGCCCAGAATCTTCTCGGTGATGTCCTTCGCGTCGGAGATGTCTCCGCTGTCACCGGGGAGAAGCACTCGATAGCTCGGGTTCGCCGGGTCGCGGATGTCGAGAACGTCCCAGGTCCATTGATCCCGAGGTCCTCGGTTGTCTCCCATGTCGATCGAGGCTAGGCGAGCTTCGACGACTAGGGCGGGCTGATCGGGGTCGTCCGGCAGGGCTTCGAGGTAAACGAGATCGGAGGGCACGGCACGGTAGAGCAGCGCGCCTCGCTCGGTCGTGTAGTCGGTCCTGATCAATCCCTCGCGCATCCCGATCGTGTTGCGGGCGTTGCGTGCTCCGATCGACCACAAGCCATCGGTCCTGACTCGCTTTGCGAACTCGTCAACGTCGGCGTCGGGGTGGCTGACTCGCGGCGCGGTGTCGTACTGGACCGAGAGCTGCTTCGTGATGGCCCCGAAGAGGTTGCGCGAGATGTCGAGATTGCCAAAGCGCTGATAACTGGAGTCGGGGAAGAACTCGCGGGCCTTGTTTTCTAAGTCCTGCTTCCACTGTCCTTCGAGCAAGCGGCGGCGCAGTCGAGAGTGCGTGCGGCGCGTCTCGTCGTCCTGAGAGGGTAAGGGCGGAACATCGGAGAGTGCGTTTGTGTCTTGGCTCATGCTGTCCTTCGTCGCCCGTGCGTGAGTGCCCCTGCGAGAGTAAGCCTATCAAAGAGAGGCCGTCAAGAATTACCTCACCCGGATCTTGTCTGTGTTGCGGTGTCTTGTGTCGAGGAACTCCCGCCCGATGTAGCGGGCAGCGTCGAGGATGTGAGAGAGTTCCTTGTTCGCCGAGTTGCCCCCTGGGCCGCGCCAATGCCGGAAGCCCTGCACGAGGTGAGCGCAGTTCGGATGAACGGTCAGCGAGCCCTTGACCATCGCAGAGTGCAGGAGGCGCGCAGTGTATGCAACCGAACCCGGCCCCTTGCGTGCTGGCTTGATCTGGAAGGGCGGAGCTGTTGGCGGCAAGCCGTGAAGCATCGCGATCTTCTGCTCTAGGAGCTGGTTCACGCGGTAGCCGCTCTCCGCCTTGCCTGCGCTGTTGACGTCGCCTCGTGCGATGTCCACTGCCTCGGGGCCAAGGTCCCAACGGGCGAGCATGTCGAGGATCCCGTTCGCATCCTCCTCGATCCCGGTGTGCCCCTGGCTAACGTACTCGTCAAGGAACCAAACGCGAGGGTTGATCTTGTCGGAGACATCGAAGCCGCAGAGCAGCGCGCCTTGCTTGCCCGCGCCCTCACCGTGATCGATGCCGATTCCGATCTGCAACTCGCAGTCGGGAAGGTCTCGGCTCACCATGTCATCCGACCACGCTCCGAAGTAGCGATCAGGTGTCGCCCCTTCCCACTCTCCGCCGAAGCGCTGCGGGCGCTCGGTCGGGAGGATCATCTCGCGGATCGCATCCAGCTCGTCTTCGTTCAGCCCGGTGTTCTCGGGAGTGGGCTCCACGTGGATGTCTTCGATCTGCCCGCGCTCGCAAGCATCCTTGAGCCAACCCACCGGGCGACCGACCGGCGTCAGTGTCAGCCAGATAGCGCCCTTCCGAACTAGGACGCGGCTCTGCGCCTCCGCGAAGATGCGCTGCTCGGGCGGCTCGTCCAACCACACGAAGTCGAGAGTCGAGCCCGCAGCGGCGAGCGTGCCTGCGGACTGCGAGACGATCCCCATCGAGTCGCCGGTCTTGAGCCGAAGCATCCGACGCCTGCCGACCGTGAAGCCTCGGTCAGGGTGATAGCGGCAGTCGGGATGGAGCAAGCCAGAAGGAAGCAACTCGAAGAGCTTGCTCTCGATCTCCTTGCTGCTGTCGTCCGAGTAGGGCACGAGCCGACCGGCGACGGGTCGATCGGGAATAGCCCGGTGCGGGTGCGTGTGCGTCAGCCACCACAAGGCCTCGGCGCATCCGGCGTAGCTCTTCCCGACGATCTGGTTCGGGCCTCGCATGCAGCGAGCTTGCGCCTCGCTCCGATGGAAGCGCTCTTGACCTGGGCGCGGCCTGTAGCGGGCGAGCGGGTTCGCAGAGAGGGCAGAGAGGGCGGAGGCTAGCGACACGGGGGAAGCGTAGCACTAGAGCGGCGTTGTGCCCTTCCTATCTTTTTTCGTGTTTTCTTTAATTAGGGCTTGCGCTTCTTTTTGCGTATGCTAATTTAAGGACAGTTGAGGCGCACGGAGCGCCCACGGAGGACGAGAAAATGACCGTAGCCGCCACCATCGCCAAGCAACTCGGATTCGCTCTAAACATGATCGGAGCCAAGAGCCTCATCTCCCACGATGACGCTTTGAGCTTCCGCATCGGTCGAAACTCCAAAGGGATCAATCACATCAAGATCACGCTTGACCCCTGCGACACTTACACAATGACATTCTCTAAGATTCCCAGCGTTCGCGCCCTTTGCGCCGGAAAAGAGGTCAAGACTGTCGCTGAGGTGTCGGGTATTTGCTGGGACCAGATGAAAACAGTCATCGAGTTCCGAACCGGGCTCTACACGAGCCTCTAGGCCACAGGACAACACATCAGCCCCTTTGGGGGCTTTTGTCGTTCTAGTCCTCTAGCGGCTCTCCCGGCTCTCCGCAGTCGGGGCACTTCTCGCTGCCCACGTAGACGGCAGGACACGCGATGCACGCGCGATCTGTTTCCTCATCCATCGTCTTCTCCTATCGGCTCTCCAAAGCCTTCGCAGTCCTCGCACCACGGCGGGCCAATGTAGATCACGAAGCAGCACGAACAGATGCGGCCCGTGATGCGTCCGAAGGTATCCCAGCTCGGGTAGATCATCTAGTGCCTCTGTCTCTGCCGGATAGCCTCGACCATCTCCGGATCAAGTTCAGAAGCGAGTCGGTCGAGAAGCTCGTCTCGGCTTAGGTTCGCGTGCTCGTCGGCCTCGGTCTCCTCAAGCGGTCGGTCAATGCCGAGGACCCGAGCCTCGATTCCCATCATGCCGCTCACGCTTCCCATGCTGTTGATGCTGCGGGCGTGTGCCTGATGGTCTCGAAGTCTGGAGATGAACTCAGCCCGCGACCGATTGCGATCGATGCCCCGGTAGGCTTTCTCTATGTCGTCGAGCACTTCGTCTCGGTAGCGATAGATTGTGCGCTGGTCTACGCCGAGCTGCGCGGCGAGAGCACGCACCACGCGACCACTCCATCCCGCCTCGGTCATCGTGCGCTCTACAAGGTCGAGCCTGCGCTTGCGCTCCTTCTGTGTAGGCCGCTTAGATACTGCCCCGCCCGTGCTAGTAGTGACGGCCATCAGTCAAGCGCTCCCGGTCCGGGGTCTTGCCCTGCCTCCTTGGCCCAGGCCGTCCACCGCTTGCGGATAACGTCGCAGTAGCCGGGGTCAAGTTCGATCAGCGTGGCGGTGCGCCCGGTGCGAGCACAAGCGATCAGCGTCGTCCCGCTGCCTCCGAAGGGGTCGAAGACTAGACCAGGCTTGTGATTTGTGATCGCCTTCTCCATGCAAGCAATTGGCTTCTGGGTCGGATGATGCTCGTTTCGAGTAGGCTGCTTGATCTCCCAGACGGCGCGTTCTGTGCTCGGCCCAACAAAGTTTGCCGAGCCCCTCACAGCGTAAAGGCACGGTTCGTGATCCTGTAGGTAGTGCGCGGACGGCGCACCGAACCCGCAAGATAGCTTGCGCCAAACGATTAGGCTGCGAACCTCAAATCCGGCACCCTCAATTGCCTGATAAACCATGCTTCCTTTGGTCCCGGCGAACCAGCAATAAAGGGCGGCATTCTTTCCGCACGCCTTCGCCGCTAGGCTAATGGCAAGAACTCCTACCTCAAACGATCCGTCGCCCTCGATTGCCTTTCTCTTCTGCTCGTTTGCTGCTCCCCCTTCATAGTTCACCCCATAGGGCGGATCGGTGACGACAAGGGCGGGTGTTGCTCCCGCAAGAGACAGCTTCACCGTTTCCGCGTCTGTCGAGTCCCCGCAGATCAACCGATGCGGTCCGAGTTCGTAGACCTCGCCGCGCTGGCTGTCTGGATCTTCGGGCGGTGCCTCGGGCTCGATGTCGTCGGGACCGGTGGGCTCGGAGTCGAGCGAGGCTAGAAGGTCGGAGAGATCTTCGTCCCCGTAGCCTGCGATCTTCGTGTCGATGCCTTCGGCCTGGAGGCTCTCTAAGATCTCAGCGAGTGCGTCCCTGTCCCACTTTGCGAACTCAGAAAGACGGTTGTCCGCGATGGCGATCAGCTCTGCTTGTGGCCCATCTACGTCGAGGGTGATCGTAGGGACCTCGGTTAGTCCGAGCTTGATCGCCGCCTTGAGCCGAGTATGTCCGGCGATGATCGTTCCGTGCTTGTCGAGGAGGATCGGGTTAGTCCATCCGACTTCGCTGATCGTGTAGGCGAGCTCCTCTGCTGCCGCGTCGTTGTCTCGTGGGTTTTTGGCCCAAGGAGTCAGCTCGGAGATCGGTCGAGTTTGGATCGTAAGGTCATGTCTGAGTGCGCCTGCCATGTCGGATAGACTAACCTCTGCCGATAGATCGGGAAAGGATAACCGCAGCTCGATCCCAATTCTCAGCGCGCGGTGTGCCTTGTCTGTCGTTCCTCTTCTCCCAGAGCGCGCCTGTGATCCCAGCCTCGAAGGAGCGAGCCATCAGCCACTGGATCTCGTCATGCGAGAGCTTGCGAGCCTGCGGCTTGAGCTTCCATCCCATGCGAAGCAACTCGTCGGCGTTGCGTCTGCCGTCGTAGATCTTGAGCCGCGTCCGCTGATGCTCTCCCGCTCGGCAGGAGCACGGAACCTGGACCTCGTAGTCGTCGCGGTCAATCATCATCAAGTGACCCTTGTCGCAGAAGTGGGGACAATGCGGATCTTCCGGCACCGCCTCGACGGTCGCGGGAACTTTGCGGTACTGCCGAACCACATCGTCGAGAATGAGTTGACCGAAGCGGCCCTGGCCTCTCCGAATCGATGCCTCCTCCCTTGCGAGAATGAATGCCTTCTCTAGCCGCTCGGGGCTGATGGCTCCGAGTCTGTGCTGTAGGTCTCGGATCCACGCCTTGACGACGGAGCCCTCCGGGTCCTTCTGACTCGCTGCGGTTAGGTGAAACTTGATTGTGTCGATCACGCCTTGCATGCTGCCTCCTTTGCGGCCTTCTCCGCGTCCTCTGCTTGCATCTCAGCCCAAAGGCTTTCCGCTGTCCATTTCTTCTCTGCCTTCTTCTGCTTGCCCTGAGCCCACCCCGGCGAGATGTCTGCGCCCTCGTCGTCGAACTGCTCTAGAAACCGGGCTCGGGGATTGGCGAAGTTCGTTACCCGAGCGAGTGCGGCTTCGAGGTCCTCGTCGGAGCGTTCGGAGATCGAGAGCCACTTGCTCTGGACGAAGGGCGGGATTGTGCCGCGTCCTCCGAGCTGGAAGTAAAGCTTGTCCGCCGTCCATGTCTTGGCCCTCTGGGGGGCCTTAGGGGGGTTGTATCTTCTTTGTTTGTTCTTTGTATCTTTAAGGGTACAGCCCACTGTACTAGGAGTGGTACAGCCCACTGTACTAGGAGTGGTATAGCTGGCTGTACTACGCTGCACTGTACTAGTACAACCTACTGTACTAGCTATGGCATAGACAGACGCGCCCTTGCCTGGACCTCCGTGGTGTGACCTGACGACGAGCCCAGAGACAATCAAACCCTTGATCGCATTGATCACACTCACCCGCCCGTAGCCAGTCGCAGAAGTGATCGCGCCTATCGACCCAAAGGTTGACGAGTCGGCCCTGTTGTAACCGAAAGTCTGGCGCACCAAGTAGAGAAGCACGCACCGCTCCGCTGGCTGCAACTTGTCCCGCCGCATCGCTAGATCTAAAAGATCATTCGGGATCATCGTAAAGCCCTCACTCACCTCGACGACTCCCGCCCCGTTCTTGTCCCTGTCTTCTCAGGTGGTCGAGGACCTCGGAGCGCAGAAAGCGAACCTGCGATCCGACCCGTGCGTGCGGGATCTCGTTGTTGTCAATCAGCTTCCGCATGGTGCGGAGGCTCACCCGGAGAAGCTCCGAGCACTCGTCGGCTGTCAAAATCTCTTCATCAGTCATCACGACCCCTTGCTTGTTCACTCGAACCATACACTAAAAATCCGGCCTGCGTCGGTTGATTGCACTTTTTTGCATTCGAGTGCTTGCTACCTTGGCTCGCCTCCCTTATGCTTCTCGCAGACTTTAGGAGGTCACACAATGGAAGAGACAAGACATCTAGATGACTGGATCGCACCTGAGCAGCCGCTCTCTGAGATCTGCGATTGCTTTCGGTGCGGCGAGACGGTCTTCGTTCAAGACTGCTGGTTCGATAAAGAGTGGAGCGGGTTCGTCTGCTCTGCCTGCGACGAGTTCGGAGGCTCTCATTCTCATAGCGGTCTTTGGCGCAGAGAGTGCGACTCGTGCGGGGAGTGGGTTCACCCTTCCGAGCTTGTCGAGCTTCTGAACGGCGATCACTACTGCATGGAGCACATCGAGGCTCAGATCAAACGGCGAGCCGACCGCGCCCTTGAGCACGTACGGCAAGCCATCGGCGTGCTCTCCTCGCTTGACCGGCAGTCCGCAGAGATTGCCGCCAGCGTGTGCCGCGACAAGCGGATGGCTCACGTTAGGTCGGGAAGCTCGGGCTTTGACGCTCGCTTCTGGAGCTTGCTCCACGACATCTCGGCACACCAGGCCGCAGTAGTCGAGCGCGAGGTCTTCGACTCCTACACATGCGAGAAGAACTTCTCGGGACCGTGGGGAGGCATCCAGTCATGACGATCATTTTTCCCAAACCCTCAAAGCTTGAACTCCTCTCACCCGCGCAGGAGATTCGCCGCCTGGGCCGCAGGCTTCAGAAGATGCATAAACAAGAGCGGCTCGCAATCCGCCAGAAGGACGACACCGGAGCGGTCTTCTGGGGAATGCTGGCGGGCGAGACCTGGGGCCGGATGGTCCAGCTCGCAGAAGATCACAACCTCGACCACGTGCTGCCCGCGCAGCAAGGTCCACTACTCGAAAGCTGATTTATGTATTTTCTTTTATTATCTTGTTGACTCATAGATTAAACGTCTATACGATTATTGACAGTTGACGGGCACTGAAGCCTACGGAGGTCAAACCGATGCTGAACTACAACACCGACGATAGATTTGCCACCCTTGCCGCCCTTGAGCCCAGTAACAGCAAAGAGGAGATCGTCGCAGCGATTGCCGCTTTACGCCCGACCCAAGAGGTCCCTATTGAGGGCAGCTACCGGATGGCTGCGCCCGACGAGTTCAAAGTAGGAGACCTGATGCGAAACTACGGATTTGTTGGTCGCATTGAGAAGATTCGCACGGGGACGGGATACAAAGGGCTGACGGTTTTTAGTTTCGCCCTCTCCTATGTTAGCGGCGACCTTTCGACCTTCAAGTTCGTGCAGGGCTCAGTATGTAACGGCTGCATAGTGGGCGAGTTGGCGACCTTGCAGGGAAATCGCAACGCGACCTTTTTTCGCGCTATTCAGTAAGCAACACACACCCGAACCCGGCGGGTAAACCGGGCAGCCAATAGGAGGGCAAAACCAATGGCAACCAAGAAGCATGACAACCTAGCGAGCGCGCTTGCAGCGGCACAGGGCGAGATGTCCAACGCCAGCAAGAACGCAACGAACCCACACTTCAAGTCAACCTACGCCGACCTCGCCACTATGCGCGACGCTGTGATCCCTGTGCTCTCTGCGCACGGGATCGCCTGCGTCCAGCTCTGTGAGGGTGATGGCTCGTCGGTATCAATCACGACCCGCTTTATGTTTGGGGATGAGGTGATGGACTGCGGCAAGCTGACAATCCCGATCGGCGGCGCTCGTAACCCAGCACAAGCTGCCGGAGCTGCCGTGACCTATGGCCGGAGGTTCTCTCTTGGTGCGGCTTGCAATCTGGCAGCCGAAGACGACGACGGGAACAGCCTCGACGGGACTCGGCCCGTGCCTGTGCAGCGTCGGAGGCCTAGCGCGTCCGCGAAGGTTCGGCACATCCTGAAGCACGAGATCGGATGCGCTAGCGCTACCGATGCCGAGGCCGCTCTCCGTTACGCAACCGAGGGCAAGCTCGGAGCCGCAGAGATTGACACCGAAGGCGACGAACTGCTCGAAGTCCTAGAGGGCCTCCGCGACACTTTCGGCGGCGACTGGACTGGATACTTAAACAGCGCAGTTAAGACATGGGAGGCGCAGGCATGATCCGCACAATCACAGTCACCGGAAACCTCGGGAGAGATCCCGAGGAGGTCCGAGGAGACCGACGAACCTTTGCCAAGGCATCGCTTGCCGTGAGCCAGGGAAAGGAGAAGCCTACGATCTGGTTCGACCTCACAGCTTGGGGCCAATACGAAATCAAGGACCTGATGAAATGCTCGAAGGGCGACCGGATTACAGCATCAGGGAAGATTGAACTTCGAGAGTACACCGACCGCGACGGGAACCAACGGCAGAGCCTCGGAATCGCACTGTCTGGGCTTGAGCGCCACGAGCGCGAAGATCGCAGGCAAGCGCCAGCGCCCCGAGACATTGCACCGCATCCGGCGGGCAATGACGACATCCCCTTTTAACCAATGACTGTAGGAGGTCACACAATGGAATCTAAACTCACAAGCAGAGACATCGCGGCGGCTTATTACCGACTCGCGGAAATGGCGAGCGAAGCTGGGCAACTCGAAGAGGGCAGCGCAGAGCTTGAGCGCATGGACGCCGAGGCCTTGGAGCTGTTCGAGACACTAGGAGAAGAGGCCCCCGAGAAGCTGGAGAGCCTGCGCGCCGTCTCCGTCCGTCTTGACGGCGAGGCGAAGCTGCTCCGGGCAGAGTCGAAGAGACTCACGGGGATCGCTCGAAGGCTAGAGCGTGAGGTCGAGAGGGTTCGGAGTTACGGTGTTCAGATCCTCACGGCACAACGCGAGGCGGGCCTGCCTGCCAAGCTCAAGACCTCGGGCGGCACCTTCTGGCTGTCAACTCACAAGAGGCTCGTCGGGCCGGATCACATCTCAGCCTGGACGGAGTTCGGCTACACGAAGACCGAGATCAAGCCTGACCGGACGGCGGCGAAGAAAGCCCTCGAAGCTGGAGAGACTCACCCGGACTTCACGATCGAAGCGCGTGAGGTGCTCAATTGGCGATAGACGACAAAAGAGAACTCACGGCGTGTGATCAACACTTGCCCCGAGCTGCGGTGATGTACACGAGCGAGACTTGTCCGCTCTGTGAGGCTCTGGAGGCTCTCGTGTTAGCTTGTGTCCCTATCGAGGGCGACGGGGCGCGGCTAGTGCGGGAAGCCTTCGGAGTCGCTCGGGAGGCTATGACCGGTGGATGTTGGGACGGTGAAGCGTGAGGTTCGACTACTACAAAGAGAGAGAGGACTCGGTCGGCGCGTCTCGGATCATCGTCGGCATAGACCCCGGCCCTGAGAAGTGCGGGTTTGCTGTCTACGACGCCGAGGCGCGGAGGGTGCTCGAAGCTCACAAGGATCTATCCGTCGAGGACACCTTGTCCGCTCTGGACATCTACGCCGGACGAGCTGGGCTTGTCGGGATCGAGCGCGTCCAGTCCTACGGGATCGCAGGCTCTTCGCTTCTCCGCACCTCCGAGACGGTCGGCATGCTCTATCAGTGCTCGCAGTCCCTGAGGCTTCCCACTGTGCTTCTGTACCGTCGCGAGATACTCCGGGGCCTAGATGCGCTCGGGAAGGGAAACAAGGACTCTCTCGTTCGTCAGAGGTTGATCGAGATGCACGGAGGCGAGCGCAGGAAGGCGCAGGGCACGAAGAAGGCACCCGGTCCGCTCTATGGGGTAGCCTCGCACGCTTGGGCCGCTCTGGCGGTCGCGGTCGTCGCAGGCATGGAGTCGGGACGCTAAGCCCACCGAAAAACCTCGCCGCAACCTGACCTCCTAGCGGTGAGATTGAGAGCCTCCGGGGAGCGATCTTTGGGGGCTCTCTCTTTTTTGTGTATTTTCTTTAAATTAATGCTTGCGCTCTGATTTGTGTATGTCTAGTATAAGGACAGTTGAGGGCAACGACGCCCCAAGGACACGGAGAAATCACCATGAAAATTGATTCCACTCAGAACCTCGAAGCCCTTCAGTCAGATGCCAACATGGGAGACGCTCGATACAAGCTCCGCCTCTGTGTCGCCCTCGCTAAGCAGATAGTCGCCCGAACATGGGACCGGGAAGGATTCCCCGGTTACAAGAGCACTGACGAGTTTTACAAGTCGCACCAGCAGTCGATGGTTGAGTTATTCGGTGTGACCCGCAGAGAGTTGTCGATGGGAGACGTTCGTTGTGACATCCTCCTTTACGCCTTTGACCGAGCTTGTGGGTGGGAAGTCACCCGGTGCGATGGCTCCCTCCCCACCGGGTACCCGCCGAGCCGCAAGTGCAACTCCAACAACGATTTCTACTCGCGGGCGGACGAGGTCCGCAGACAGCACGAGTCCGAGTGGATCGCCACCTACAACGCGGAGGAGGCCTAAGACGGACCTCAAGACGGTCGAGGTTGGGAGTCGCGATCGGTATTCGCAGATTAGGGGCGAGATCATTATGGCGCTCTTCTTTACCCTGGATGAGAAACAGCGCGCGACTGATCTCTTGCCCGACAACTTGGAGGGCATTAACCCCGACTTGACCCCAGCCGATGCCGCCCTAGAACTACTCTATCGCGCCGAGACAGCTTTAGCTGATGAGTGGGAGCGGGCTCAGTGGGAGGCCCACTGTCGTGAGCAAACCGGCCCGCTCCAGCCCAGGGATTTTGGTTACTAGGCACACAGCCAACAACACCCCGAACCCGGCGGGCAATCCGGGCAGGAGGTAGAGAGATGGAAGCAAACAAGACCACGGCGATTCTGTCGCCCAAGTACAAAATCGGAAACAGCCGACAATGGTTCGTCGATGTCCGCTGCGGTAACTGCTCTCACGAGTGCGTCTTGCCGCTAAACGGATGGTCGGCGGTTGTCTGCCCCTCTTGTGGCGCAGAGATGCACAAGCCGAAGAAGAAGCGCGGGCGACCACTGGGCAGCGGCGGAACTCCCCGCAGGGTGCGAGGTGTCCGCTTCTCCGATGAAGAGTGGGCGGTTGTGGGCGAGCTAGCAACCAAGGCAGGGCTTGACCGCTCGGCCTACCTGCGGAGCTTGCTTTGAACTGCGTTGAGTTATTCGCCGGTGCCGGTGGGGCTGCTCTCGGCCTTGAGGCTGCGGGCTTCTCCCACCTCGCCTGCGTTGAGTACGATCCCAGCGCTTGCGAGACTCTCCGAGCTGCGGGCCTTCCTTGCGTTGAGGGCGACGTTCGCGATCCTGACTTGTACGATCCCGAGTGGGTGGGCTGCGATCTACTCTGGGCCTCCTTTCCTTGTCAGGCCTGGAGCACGGCAGGAAAGCGAGAGGGCGCAAAGGACGAGCGCAACGGCTGGCCTTGGACCGTGGACGCTATCGACTGTCTTGAGCCTGAGTGGTTCGCCGCCGAGAACGTGACCGGGTTACTTACCCACCGGGGCGGGTGCGCCGCGCGTTGCCTCGGTCTTGACGAGTGCCCGCGCGCCTACTTCGACAACGTGATCCTCGCGCAGCTCCGCGAGCGGTTCGCGTGGGTTGGCTTTCGAGTGCTGAACGCTTCGTCCTTCGGAGTGCCGCAGCATCGCCGCCGGGTGATCATCGTCGCAGGCCCGCACGCTATCGACTGGCCCGAGCCGACGCACGGGAAGCCGAGTGGACAGGGTGATCTCTTCGGGCGCAAGCTCAAGCCCTGGGTGAGCGTGGGCGAGGCTCTCGGATTGATCGGTCAGATCACTAGACTTCCGCCGCCGTCAGATCGTGCAGGAAATCAGCCACGACCGACAGAGGAGCCCTCTCCAACTATGGGGACAGAGGGGTTAGCAGTAACCCATATCCGCTCTGAGCAAAGAGGGGCAGCATCGTCTACAGTGATGGCCCCCGCTCCGACTATAGGCATCGGCGGGAGTGTATATGCTCACCAGGGAGATCCCGGCGTGCGGGTGATCGGAAGCGGAACAAATCCGCGATCTGCCGCCGAAGCCCATCTGAAAAGCTACCGAGATCTCACCGACGAGCCCTGCACGACAATTGCGGCAGAGCAGATCGGGAACGCTGGACCTTGGCTGTCCCGCCCAAGCCCCGCAGTCGTCTGCTCGGAGGTGAAGGGCAGCGGGCCGGGAGGAAGCCCCGAGAAGATGCAACGCGCATCGGACGACCTCTACCTGGCGACGGGTCGCCGCCGCCTCACCGTCGAAGAGTGCGCCATTTTGCAAGACTTCCCGGTCGGGCATCCGTTCCAAGGAACGAAGTCGGCGCAATATCGGCAGGTCGGGAACGCTGTCCCGCCAAAGCTCGCGGAGGTTGTCGGGCGAATGATTGCCGCGTACCGCTAGCTGGAGAGGCGTGCGATCCGTCGTTCGAGTCTCTTTCGGGCGACGGTCGCCATCTTCGGCCCGCGCACCTTCAAGCGCTTCTCCAGACGCTCCAGCTTGGCCCCTCGTAGCTTCTCGGCACGAGTTACCCCTCTGTACACGGAGACGGCGATCAAGGCCACGAACGTCCCGACCACACGATCAGCCGCTTCCATCAATTCGTCGGGCCAGTCCACGAGGTTATCGATCCGGTGCCCTAGCTCCAGTGCCAGCGCAAGGTCGGCCTCGAACTGCTTCAGCCCCTCGTTCTCTTCCGCGAGGTCTTCGACAACCTGGGCGAGCATGTTCATCACGGGATCGGAGTGCTGCTCTAGGAACTTCGCAGCGTCGGCCCGCTTTGCCATCCGGCGATCGCGCTTACTCATCAGCCTTGACCTTCGCCGCGTCGGCGTAGCCTTGCCCGAGCAGGTACGTGCAGAGCACCGCGCTCGAAGCCTGGACCGCAGGCTCAAGGGCCAGCTCCCCCGAGAGATAGCTGGCGAGGATAGGAAGGACTGCGCCGAGGAGCGCCATCCAGAATTTTCGTGACTTGAGTCGTTCGGGCATCAGTTGTTTCCTGCCGGTTGGTAGAGAGACTCGGGCGGAGTCGCTGGCCTCTCTTGGTTGTAGGTTGGGAGGCACGAGCGGACCATTAGGGAGATCACCACAAGAACAGCAATGAGGAGCACTGCTATCTGATCGTCCTCCTTCGTCCAGTTCACGCCCGAGCCTCAATAGAAGCCAAAGCAGCACGGAGCTTCTCTGAGTATTTCGTGACATTCGCCGGACCATTGTAGCGCCTAACAAGACCCTCGATGTCGGGCGGGCTCTGCCGTGCGATTGATAGGGCTCTCGGGTTAGACCGGAACCAGCTCGCCACAAGAGCGAAGCTGATGACCTCGGGCTCTTCGTCGAAAGCGGCGACGGCTTCGCCTACCCCGAACATCCGCACAAGGTGCGCGCCCAAGACCTGAAAGAGGCCGAAGCTAGATGACTCGATGATCGCTCGCTTCCACCCCTCGTCGTCGTGCATGGCAAGCGCTCGGTCAAACGCTTTCCGGCTCGTCTCGGTCTTGACTAGCGACCATCGCCTTGTGCGGCTCTGTGGGGTGTAGGGAATGCCCTGCGCTCTCTCGCCTAGCTTGCGGTGTGCGAGGTGCGGCTCAAAGCGTACAGCGTCCGCTCGCCCGCCGCTCTCCACCTTGACGAAGGCGCGCATCAAGTTCGGGTCGATCCCGAGTCCGTCCGCAGTCTTTCGGATCAAGTCGGGCGGCTCGGCGTTTCCGCTAAACCCATCACCGTGCGCGGCTCCGAGGGTCAGCGGTCCAGCGATGCCGTCGATCTGTCCGATGGGGAAGCCCGAGTCGCGCTGATAGCTGGCGGTTGCTCGCTCTGTGTTGGGCCCGAAGATCCCGTCATCAGAATTGGCGGGAAGGTGCCCCTTGCGGATTAGGAACTGCTGCCACGCTCGGACGTTCGGCCCATGACTGCCCCGCCTTAACATCACTTGCACCGCGCGCCGGTTGCCTGACAGATCGCGGAGATGTTCGCGCTCTGGACGCTCTGAGTATCTCGGATCGCTCGCTGCTCCATCATGATCGTGTCAATGCGCGACTCGGTGACCGGGTGAGCCTTCAAGGCGGAGTGGATGGCAAGCCCTGACCGGACCTCTTCGATCTTCTCCTCGAAGTGTGCGGTCGATTGTGTAGCGCTGGCGACGAGCGATCCCGCAGCAAAAACCAGGGGAAGGAGGAAGATCGCGATCTTCAGTTTGCTGTCGTCGGTGAGGCTCATTCTTCAGACTCCGTGAATGTCTCGCGCGCCGGATTATCAATTGCCCTCAAGACTAAGCCAACCGAGCCGTCTTCCGTCCATGTCACCGAGTCCACCAAGCACACGAGTGCAGATAGATTGATCTCGGTATCAGTCACCGTTACCACATCGCCGGGTTCGAGATAACCAAATTCTTGGCGGCACGTGTAAGCGATGGTTCGAGACGGAAGCGCGAAAGCGTACGAGAGCCAGCTAGCAATCCGGCCCGCTGTCGCTGGGTCGTAGATCACCTCGGTCGTCACTTCTAGCGTGCGCAGCCCAAAGCGGTCGCGGCTGACTCTGCACGGGACGTTACTCACCGCAGAGGTGTCCGCGTCGAGGGTGCCGTCGTCGCCGGTTAGGACGAAGGTCGAGGTCGGCTTGTTGTCCTTCGCGTTGAATGCGTAACTCACTCGGATCTCGTTGCTGATTTGGTCCCGCGAGGAGTAGCTCACCGCACCGTCTCGGGTCGCGTCCAAGCGATCGACGTTGATGTCTCCGACTGCCTCTTGTGCCGTCGCGTCGTAACGAAAGAGTGAGTAATAGAGACCGTGCGGTCCCTGCCTTGCGCTGATCGGGAGGATGGGCGCGAGGTGCTCCTGCACCCACGAGAGCGGAGAGAAGCGGCGACCGGGCTCGGCAGTGATGGCACAGTCAATCTTGTACTGATTGAGAGCCGGCAAGATCGCAGCGATTCGCCCCCGGTCCCACCTGACATCGGACTGCTCAAGCATGTAGCGAAGGACAGAGCCCGCGCCTCGGATGGTTCCTTGATCGTGGTCGGGCGCTCCGCCTGCTCCGGTCGAGTCCCACTGGATCCAATACTCGTCGGTTGAGTCTGTGTGCGAGAGCGTGGTGATGTTGACGGTCGTCACATCCCGCCCTAGGGAGTCCGACTCTACAGCAACGGCAAGCGAGCCCGAAGCTCCGCCCGTCTCGATGTCGGTGATGTTCCAGACATGCACGTTGGCCCCTGCGGTCTTCGCGTGCCCTGCGATCAAAAGCTTGTTGTTTGCTACCCAGAGCCCCGGAGACCCGTAAGCCGAGCCGAGTCCGGGGAAGCCGAACACCCACGGGTAGCGCTCGTTCTCTACTCCGTCCGCAGCCGCAGCCCAGGTAGCCGAAGAGATCTGAGCATTAGCGGGAGGAAAGAGCGCGTCGTCATCGAACGGAGCCTCTTCAATCGTCAGCGTGACTGGCTCGTGCTCTGCCCCGTACTGAGGATCAAGCACTCGCCCATCAATCAAGAGCAACCGCTCGGAGCTATCTCTCGACCAAAGCCAGAGCTTCCCGACTGCTGCCGCTAGGTCGTGGCCCGCCGCAACTGCTTCGGGCACGTTGATCAGCGAACTGAGGTGAAGGGTTAGGGCTGCCTGATTGGGGCTCGGGGAATCGGAGAGCAGGTCAATCTGATCTTGAAGCGTGCCGCCCCACTCCAGCCCCGGATTATATTGGGTGTCTTCGTCGCCCTCGCTTGTGTAGACCTCGAAGTCGCGGGAGAGGTGGAAGTCCTGACCGGCGAACTTCAGATCAAGCAGCCAGACCAGCTCGGTTCCGGTGAGGTGGGAGAGGTCGAAGGACATCAGACAAGCTCTTGAATCGTGATCGTGTTGAGTCGGTCGAGGTTCGTCTTCTCTTCATCCCCGAGAATGTTTGAGCGGGTCGCGTTGCTTGTGATCCTGCCGTAGACAAACTCGCGCGGGTTGTTGGTCTGATCGTCGGTGCTGTCCGCTGCGATGCGCGCAAAGTAGACGACCGGAAGGCCTGCCCCGTCTTGTCGCTCGATCACCCCGTCCATTAGATAGAGGGTGTCCTTGAGCGAAGCCATCGGCTCTTGACCGACCGATGCCGCCACGTAGTCAGGAACCGGGTCGGCTTGATTGATCTGAGTTGCGTCTACTCCGGTCGTCCACGCGAACTCGACCTCTCGGGCTTGCGGTCCGCGCTTGCGGGCTCTCATCTCCCCGTTCGGGAGGTTGATGACCTCGGTGTTGTTGCGCGTCACAATCTGCCGGCCTCGCCCGTACTGGCTACCGAAGACCGCGAGCGGCCCGACGACCATCTGCCCGATCTCGAAGTAACCGTGTGCGGTTGTCTGCGCCGGGATGCGAAGCCGATAGTAGCGAGCGTTTGAGGTGTAGGAGTGCGCCAGCCCTGCCGCGTTCGGTGCCCAAAGCTCGCAAGCCCCGGCAGTTGCCTCGGTGTCGTCCGCGTCGCCAAGGGTAACGAAGGGATGCTTGGCCGACTCGTTCGTCCACGCTCCTTCGGTGTTGGCTTCTATGATGCGGTGCTTCGTGTTGGTCGCGTCGTAGAAGGTCCCGCCGGAAAGCTCGTCGTACATGATGTAACGGCCCGCCTTGTGCGCGCTTCCGCCCGTCTCGGGTAGGACAATCTCACCGTCTCGCGTGAACCGAAGAGACTCGAAGCCCTCGGCAGCGTTGATCGTGCAGACGGTAGACCAGACTCCGCCGGTCTTCTTCTCTAGCACTGCGGTCTTGAAGTTGATCCCGAGCAGCACGCAGGCGAGGGAGCTGTTCTCTATCCGCGCGTAGGAAAGCCCGGAGATGTCCCAGGCTAGGATCTGCTCGGTCGTGTCGGTGCTTCGCCACACTGCCCGAGGGCTCGGAGCGTTAACCGGGAAGAGTGACCGCGCCGGATAATCGTAGTCGGTCTTGATTCT
>VTLG01012998.1_pt1 | contig 30062 bp, 15 predicted proteins | sample 4694571 | NCBI WGS metagenome assembly VTLG01 (sample SAMN12604809, study PRJNA352737) | marine metagenome | biome: ENVO:00000447; feature: ENVO:00000209|ENVO:00000569|ENVO:01000036; material: ENVO:00002151; isolation source: viral sequences binned using virsorter ...
AAATTGTCTTCTGTCTTCCAGGCAGAGGTTGTTCTTATATCTTTCTGAAGAATTTTGTACAGTTATGTTTTGACTTAGTACAGAATGGAAATGGAATACAGATATCTCAAGATTATTCCTCAATGGTCAACTTTGCACGTTGTAAGGTATTAGGTGCAAATGTATTGAGAGGCCCCAAACAGATTCCTTGGGATGGTAAACTTAACTATGATTATCAGTTATGGATTGATAGTGATATTGTTTTTGATACGAATAAGTTTTGGCAGTTGATTGACCTTGCCACCAAGGATGCAGAGGTCACTCAGGAAGTGAAGGATAAGGATGGTAAACTTGTCAGTACACAGTTAGGTATTGATGAGAGTAAGGTCAAAGAGATTGTTGCTGGTTGGTATGCAACTGAGGATGGACATACGACATCTGTTGCACATTGGTTAAGTGAAGAAGACTTTGCAAAGAATGGCGGAGTCATGAATCACGAGACTGTCGAGTCGATCACCAAAAAGAGAAAACCTTTTACTGTTGATTATACTGGTTTTGGTTGGACACTCATCAAGCATGGTGTTTTTGAAAGACTTGAATATCCTTGGTTTGCTCCCAAGATGCAAGTGTTCGATAGCGGGAATGTACAGGATATGTGCGGAGAAGATGTATCGTTCTGTTTAGATGCAAAGAAGATGGGTATGGTAACGTGGTGTGACCCACGAATACGAGTCGGTCATGAGAAGACGAGGGTAATCTGATGGCTGGTCTCGTTTTTATTGTAGTCATCTTTGTGATTGTCTACATGTTATATTTTTACAATCCACATCATTAGGAGTTATTATGGTTAAAGGTAAATTAGAAAGAAAGTATAAGCTTATGCATAATGGGCGGGAACTCTCCCAAGGTCTGTTGAGTGAAGCAGGCAAGTATGATGCAATGCAGATACTGGTTCAGAGATTTGACGAAGGAAGGGAAGATGCAATCGACCCAGATGAAGTTGAAGTCATTGATGTAACCAAGGAGAAGTAATGGAAGTATTGATTGGAGCAGCGTGTTTCTCCGCCCTTGGATATTATTCCTATCTTATGTACAATTATTTTAAAGCTCGTAATGACCGTTCCAGTTTATGATATTCCAGAATCACCAATACTGATTGTTGGTTTTCTTGGTATTCTATTCACTCTTGTATTATTATACTTTGTGAATCGTGACTATTTTGCGTCACCTTTGAATCGTGACAGGAGAACAAAGTAATGGCAGTTCGTTTTAATCCAGGCACACCCACGATTGAGTCAAGACCAAAAAAGACTCGTCAAGGTAAGTCAGTGAATACTGTTCTTGCGGCATCAAGTCGCAATAAGAAAAAGAAAAAGTATCGAGGTCAGGGTAAATGAGTACTCTGATTACTAATCTACCTTCTTATGAAGTATGGGTTCGTAAGGAGTATTTGACTGATCATAAGAGTGGTCATGGTGAATTTGTGAAAGGAGTATGGGTTTCTGCAAAAAGTATTCCTGGCCGTGCGTTTTATTTTGAAACGTATCTACCAGATTATGCTGCAATGTTTGATAAGTTGCCAATAAGCGCTTTTCTCTCCTCTCCTGAGATACCAGACCCAGATATGACACTTCATAATTTACAGTTTTGGAACTGTATGGACTATGGTGTCGTTGCAGTACAGAAACAATTCATTGGTTCCATGCACTATGAGGTCTATACAAGAGACTATGGTAATCAAACTGGTACATATATTTGCACTTTAGACAATTATCATCAAGATGTAGACGCTGTAGACTACTCTACAAGTGAACAACCAGCAGAACATAAGTCTCATAACCTTCTTGAATTGGATAATGGACAGTTTTGTCTCTATCCGAACAACAGAATGAGGATTTATGACAACAGTATCACTCCTGAGACACCTAAGATTCCTGATTTTAAGGTTTCAACCGTGTATTATCAGGTTGAAAACGGTCATGATCGTGATGGATTGGGTTCAGAAGAGAATTATTTCTGGAAAACAGCGAAAGAAAGGTCGATTGACATGAATGTAGGCGCTGGAAATACCGCACATGAACCAGAATTGGGATGAAATGAGTGAACATCTGATACTAGATGTCTACGATGGGTATTTTGAGGACTTAAATAGTCCAAATTTTCTTCGTGACATCTTCACTCGTGCGATTTTGAGGTCAGAGATGATAATTTTGAATGAATATACACATAAATTCAATCCATGTGGTGTTACATGTCTTTTTGCACTCGCTGAAAGTCATGTTTCTTGTCATACTTGGCCTGAATTAGGTCGTTTGAACGCAGATTTCTTCACTTGCGGCGAAAAAGACCCAAGAATTTGTGCTAAATACATTATTAACGCTTTAGAATCGGAAAAATATCGAATTCGTGTCGTAAAAAGATAAAAAAAGTGGTATAAATAAAAACAGCAAACTAATTGTGTGAATAGTGGCTTCTAGGGCATTCAAAGATATCAATTTATCGTTCAAACGTCATCCTGTGACGAACGATGTATTGACAATTCGTGATGAGGACGCTATAAAGAGGTCTGTAAAGAACATAATTTTTACAATTCTTGGTGAAAAACCATTTCAACCCAATTTTGGTTCAGTTATTAATGAATCTTTGTTTGATTTAAGTACAAATTTAAATGAAGTTCGAGTTACAGATGAAATTACGACAGCTTTAGTAAATTATGAACCAAGAATTAGTAATATTGACGTGACTGTCTCAGTTTATCCTGATTCTAATGAATTAAATGCGACAGTTCAATATGACATCATTGGTGTTCCATCACCAACACAAGAAGTAGACGTTCTCCTATTCCCAGCTAGAGTATAATGGCTTTCGGACAATATGTCAATTTAGATTTTGATCAAATTAAGACCTCAATTAAGGATTATTTGAGGGCAAACACTAATTTTACTGACTATGATTTTGAAGGATCAAACCTCTCAATCATAATTGACGCATTAGCATATAATACATACACGACTGCATATAACACAAATATGGCAGCAAACGAGTGTTTTCTTGACTCCGCTACACTTCGAGAAAATGTTGTTTCGCTTGCTAGAAACATTGGATACGTTCCAAGATCTCGTAGATCTGCAAGAGCAAAAATATCTTTTATCGTAGATGGTCTAGTAGACACCTCAACACTCACATTAAACTCTGGAATTATTTGTAATGGTGTTGGAGAGAATACAACCTACATATTTTCTATTCCAGAGAACATTACAGTTCCTGTAACAAACGGAGTTGCAGAATTTAGCAATATTGAAATATATGAGGGTAATTTTATCTCTCAAAACTTTACTGTTGATACTTCTTTATTCAATCAGAGATATATTCTTGATAATTCCTTTATCGATACATCAACAATTCAAGTTAAGATTAAATCATCATCCGAATCAACATCTTCAATCACTTATAAACAAATTGATAACATTGTAGGTGTAACATCAACATCAAATTCTTACTTATTACAAGAAATTGAAGATGAAAGGTATGAATTAATCTTTGGTGACAATGTAATTGGTACAAAACTGTCAAATAATAACTATATTACTGTTTCTTACATTGTAACTGACGGAAAAGATGGAAATGGTGCTTCAGAATTTAGTTTTGTAGGAAATATTACAAATCAAGACGGTGGATCCATAGATTCTAGTCTAATTGGTCTTGTTTCAACTAATGAAAAGTCAAGAGATGGTGATGAAATCGAATCAATTTCTTCAATTAAGTATTTTGCACCTCGAATTTACTCTTCTCAGTATCGTGCAGTCACGGCATCTGATTATGAGTCAGTTTTAGGATATATTTACCCTAACGTTGAGTCTGTAACTGCTTATGGTGGTGAAGAAATGAATCCACCTCGTTTTGGTAAAGTTTTTATCTCAGTCAAACCTCGAAATGGTGATTTTTTATCAGATGAGACAAAGAGAGAGTTAATACAAAAATTAAAGAGTTATGCGGTTGCTGGAATTGTACCAGAGTTTATTGATTTAAAATATTTGTATGTTGAAATTAACGCAACACCATATTACAATCCAAGTTTGAATGATGATTCAGATAATCTTAAAACTGGTGTTTCAAATGCTCTGACTCAATACTCACGTTCAATTGATGTTAATAAATTTGGTGGAAGATTCAAATATAGTAAGGCTGTATCATTAATTGACAGTGTTGACTCATCAATTACATCAAATATCACTCTTGTAACAATTCGACGTAATTTAAAAGCAGTTTTGGGTCAATTTGCTCAATATGAGGTTTGTTATGGTAATCGTTTCCATACTCAAGAGAGTTCATATAACGTAGTTTCAACAGGATTTACAATTGAGGGTGTAACAGGCACTGTTTACCTTGCTGACGAAGTAATTAATCGTGAAAAAGGAAGAATATTCTTCTTTACATATAATGAAGGTGGAACTCCAAATATTGTAAAGAAAAATGCTGGAACTGTTGATTATATGACTGGTGAAGTTCTTATAGATACTGTAAATATACTTTCAACAGTAGTTGCAAATGGTGTAGTAGAAATTCAAGCAATTCCCCATTCAAATGATATTGTTGGTCTTCGTGATTTGTATGTTAAGTTTGATATGACAAATACAACAATTAATATGGTTCAAGATTTAATCGCATCTGGTGAAAATACCTCTGGATCAAGATTTGTTCATACTCACAGTTATTATACTCCAACTTTTACGAGAAAGTCTAAATCTTCAGTTTCAACAGCTGCTGCAATTCTCCCATCTACTGCTTCCTCAACTGCAACTACCACTACGACTGGTGGAACATATTCATCAACAAATATGAGTTCTTCAAGTTCATCTTCATCATCTAGTTCTAGTTCTGGATACGGATATTAATGATCGATACCTCAATACAAAGAGTCGAGATAAATCAGGTAATTGAAAATCAGTTACCTGAGTTTGTGCAGTCAGAAAGTCCACTATTTGTGGATTTTATGAAACAATACTATATCTCTCAAGAATATCAAGGTGGATCAATAAACATTGCTGAAAATCTTGACAGATATACTAAGTTACAAACATATGTTGGTGCTGCACTTACAGAATATACTGGATTATCAACAAATACTGAATCATACTCAGATACAATCTTTGTAGATTCAACAAAAGGATATCCAAGTAAGTATGGATTGTTGAAGATAGATGATGAAATTATCACATATACAGGAATTGGAACAACATCATTTACTGGTTGTATTCGTGGATTTAGTGGTGTTGACGATATGGATCAATCTACAAGATCTGATTTATTATCATTCAATACAACTGTAGGTGCATCTCACACTGGCGGCAGTAAAGTACATAATTTATCAAATCTTTTTATTCGTGAATTTTTTGGTAAACTTAAAACTACGTTTGCAAGTGGTTTTGAAAATCGCAAATTAAGTAGTGATTTAGACCAAGTTAAATTTATTCGTCAAGTTAAAGATTTTTATCGAACAAAGGGAACAGAGGAATCATATCGTATTTTGTTTAGAATATTATATGGTCAGGAAGTTAATATTATTAAACCATCTGAATTTTTAATCAAACCATCAGATGCTGATTATGGATTTGGTCAGGATTTTGTGGTTAAATCAATCACAGGTGATCCAAGAAATCTTAAAGGGTCAACACTTTTTCAAGACATTGATGAAGATGATAGTAACATTAGAGGTGCTTCTGGTGCAATATCAGACGTAAAAGAGTTTTTGTATGGTGGAGAAAATTATTATCAAATTACTGTATCACAAGATTCAATCAATGGTGACTTTATAGTTCCAGGCAGAACTCGTGTTACTGATCCTGTATCAATTGGAGGCACTGTAATTACTGTTGACACGACAGTTGGATTTCCTACAAGTGGTTCTTTGTCTTTACCAACAGCGAGTGTGGCTGGTGTTGTTACCTATACAGGTAAAACTGCGAATCAATTTGTGGGAGTGGATACAGCTCGTGACACTTTAAGCATTGGTGATGATGTTAGATATAATAATGTTGCATATGGATATTCTTTTGCAAATAATACAAAGAAAATTGAAGTTTTAATTACAGGTGTTTTAAAAGATTTTCCAATTCCCGAAACTACATTTTATTTTAATAAAGGTGACAAGGTTAAAGTTGGATCATTTGGTATCAATAAAAGTTCTGAGGATAGTAATTTTAGTTCTTTTGTTTATAATACCTCTGTAAAATTTACTCCAAAAACAATTGTTAGACAATCAAGTAGTAGTTTTAATATTACAACTCTTTCAGATCATGGATTTTTAGAAGAAGATGCAATTGAAATTTTAGATAATCAATCAACTGTAATCGGAATTGGTCGTGTTTTAAGTGTCGTTAGTAGTTCAACATTTATCTTAGGTGATTTGCCTGGCATTGGTGAATTTAATATTTTCTTCATTCGTAGAAGATTAAAGAGAGGAAACAGTTCTCTTCATGATAATATTACAAAATACACTACTGATGTTCAGAATGTTTATGATCATGATAGTGATAATGCATTAGCATTACCTCCACACCCTCATATGTACGTTGCTTCTCCTTCTCTTCCAAGTTTAGGTAACGAACCTATAGTTGCACCAGACCGTTCTGTAACGTGGACTGGCGCCACTGGCGGCGATGTTATACAGTTAATACAGGTTACAGAGGGTGCAGCGGATCATGGATTCTACTCTGGAGAAGTTGTCACATATAATGTGATTAGTGGTTTCTTAGGACAACTTATTGATGGTAAAAATTATTACATAAGTCGTGTTGATTCTAATAATATTCGTCTTGCAAACTCACTACCTGACTTAGTAAACGGTGATTTTGTAGATGCAACTGGAGATGGAACATTCAAAATTTCCGTTCCTGATTTAGCAAACAAAAAACTTGATCATCAGAAATTATTGAAGAGATTCTCATTGAATCCAGTGTTTGACGGGGCAAGACGTGAGACAACGCCAGGCGCCACTGGCATGCTTGTAAATGGTACAGAGATACTAAACTATAAGTCGGGTGATGTTATATTTTTTGGTGGTATTGAATCAATAGATGTCTTAGAAGGTGGATCTCAGTTTGATGTAATTACTCCACCAACAGTAAGTGTTGAAAGTTTAACTGGTGCTGGTATAAGTGCTACAGCGAACGTAAAAGGTCAATTTGAAAGAATTGATGTCATAGATCCAGGCTTTGACTATGTTGCACCACCAATCATAGAAATTAGTGGTGGTAATGGTGCAAATGCAATTGCAAGGTCAAGATTAAAACAAGTTGATCACTTTATGGATTTTGATGCATCATCTACAGGTAATGTAATCAATATCGCAAACGATACAATTGGTTTCGGAACTTTTCATAAGTTCCGTGATGGAGAGGCTGTAATCTATAAAACATTTAATACTGGTGCAATTGGTATTGCGAGTGCTGGTATCACAACAACTTTAATCCAAACTAATCCAGATCAAAGACTCGTTGATGAATCAATTTATTTTGTATCAAAAGTAAATCAAACAACAATTAAACTTGCAAATAATCAGAATGATGCGATAGCAAAATCAAATTTAATTAATTTAACTGGTTTTGCTGATGGTTCACAAAGATTTCAAAGTCTAAGAAAGAAATTTGTTTTAGGTCAAATAATTATTGATAATCCTGGCGAGGGTTATGAAAATAAAAGAAGATTGATTCCCACTGCTGGTATTAATACATACTCTGATTTTATTGAATATACAAATCATGGATTTGAAGATGGAGAACTTGTTAGATATTCAAACAGTGAAGTAAAGATTGGTGGTTTAGATACAGACCAAGATTATTATGTTTTAAAAGTTAGTGATAGTCGATTTAGACTTGCAGCTGCTGGTATTGGAACAACATTGTCTGATGCAAATTATCAATCAAAACAATTTGTTGGTTTAACATCAGTTGGTTCTGGAGAACATGTATTCAACTATCCTCCAATCACTGTTCGTGTTAAAGGAACTGTTGGAATAAACACATCAGAACCAGAAAATTATCATGCGAGAGTAAATCCGATTGTAAGAGGTTCAATTACTTCTATCAATGTTGAGAATGCTGGTCTTGGATATGGAAACGAATCTACGTTTAACTTTAGTATCCCACCACAAGTAAGAGTATCTTCTGGTTCATCTTCAGAATATAAGGCGATTGTTACGAATGGAAAAATACAATCTGTAATTGTAACTCGTTCTGGTGCAGAATACACCTCCACACCCGATTTAACAATCTTGGGTGATGGTGTTGGTGCAAAAATTATATCATCTATTAGTAATGGAAGAGTTGATCAAGTTACTGTTGATAATGGTGGCGTAGGATACTCAACTGCAAGTGTTGGTGTTCAAGAAGTAATTCCTGGCACTGGGGCTGTATTTTTACCAAAAATTAAATCTTGGGCAGTTAATAACGTTAAAAGATATGAAGACATATTCTATGGTGATGATGGATTTTTAACAAGAGGAGATAATGATGAAGGAATTAAATTTTCAACATTTTATGCACCAAGAGGTCTTAGAAAAATATTAAAATCAAAAAATAGTGATGGAACAATTGACTATACATCAAATGACTTAAATATTTTAAACAATGCAGAACAAGTTTCTCTCAACCACTCACCTATTATTGGGTGGGCATATGATGGTAATCCAATTTATGGCCCTTATGGATATGATCGTAAGGATGGTGGTATTGTAAGACTTATGAGATCGGGATATTCTCTTAAGACCACGAGAGAGAACGGCCCTCCAATATCTACTTTCCCACTTGGATTCTTTATTGAGGACTATGAGTATCTTGGAAACGGTGATTTGGATGAGAATAACGGAAGATATTGTGTTACTCCAGATTATCCGAAAGGAACATTTGCTTACTTTGCAACAATTAATCCAAGTGAGAACGAAACTAGTGGAACCTTTAAAAACTTCCGTTCTCCAGTATTCCCATATTTAATTGGTGCAAATTATGCTGCAAAACCTGATGAGTTTAATTTTGTAGAAACAAACAATCAAGATTTAGACTTAAACACTTTAGGATTAAGAAGAAATACAAATCCATACAAACTTGAAGGTTCTGGTGTAGATTATGAAGGAATACATGATAGTCGAAAGAGAGTTGACCAAGAAATTGAAGTTGACTATGCATCTGCTGGTAGAATTAATCAATATGAATTATTAAGTTCTGGATCTGGATATCAAGTTAAAGATCCACTTAGGATTCAAAATTTAGATAAAGGAAACGGATTTTCTGGTGAAATATCAAGAGTTGAGGGAAAAGAAATTGTATCAATAGCTTCAACTATTGTTAAGATAGAAAATATAATATTTACTTATAATAATCAGAATGGGAGAGTAACAGGTTTATCATCTCAACCTCATGATTTAGTGGTAGGTGATGTTGTTACTATTTCTGGACTATCAACAGATTCTTTAAGAAGATTAGATGGTAGACATCAGATTGGATTTAACACCTCATTCTTAATTTTAAATGAAGGAATAGGAAATACTTCTTCAACTGGTTCTGTTACGAACATTGCTGTAACAGGTGATTTATCTAGAAATGCAATTGCACCAAATGATGTTTTAGGTATTACAACAGAAAGACTGTTAGTTCTTAACGTTGATGATGTAAATGATACAGTTAGAGTCAAGAGAGAGTTTGATGGTGTTCTAGGAACTGCACATACAAGTACATCTTTAATTACATCTTTAAATCGAAGTATTACGTTTGATTTGGGTATCAGTACTGACATTCAAACTAGAGTTAATATTCCATATTATTTCAATCCAATTGAAAGTGTTTCTTTAGGGGAATCAGCAGGAGTTGGTATTGGTTCTACAATCTCATATTCATATCGAGTTATTGGTGGCGGATCTACAGATAGATTTGTTCCAACTCAAAATATATTCTTACAAGATCATGGATTTGTAACTGGTGATAAACTCATATATTCAAGTGATGAGGGAAATCCACTTTTAGTGTCAAACGGTATAGGTCAAACATTTAGTTTAACTAATAACTCTCCTGTATTTGCGATTAATCTTGGTAGAAATTTATTAGGTATATCTACAAATGCATTAGGTATTGGATCAACGGGATCTATTACGGGTATTGGTTCAACTGCTTATCAATTATTCTTCAAAGGTCATGGAACTGGTAAAGTTCATAGTTTTACACCAACAAAACCTGAGATAACTGGATTTGCTGAAAAAGTAGTGGGAACTGTTGTTTGTAAGGAAGCTCATAATCTAATTGCAAATGATCGCATTTCAGTATCTGTAACTCCAGGCATTACAACCTCATTTGATATTCAATTTGATGAAACTACTCGTAGAACATTTATTAATCCAATTGACTTTGGTGCTTCTTCTGTTAACACGGAAAAAGATCAAATCACTCTTCCTAATCATGGATATAAAACTGGCGATAAAATAATCTATAAGTCTACAAGTCCAGCGAATCCGTTATTTAATGATTTCACATATTTTGTTGTTAGAATTGACAAGAACACAATTAAGTTGTCTGAGACTGCTTTTAAATCTAAAAAGTTAATACCTGATTGTATTTCACTTACATCAACTGGATCTGGACATAAAATTGCTCTTATCAATCCACCATTATCACTGACTCGTGGATATAAAGTTGGTTTTGCTGTATCTGATACTTCTTTAACTCAGGTTATATCTGGAAAGAGAAATCAAGTATTTGATTTTGAATTATTCCGAGATACAAACTTTACAAATCCATATTTTAATAATGATGAAGATGATGGATTCCAAGTCATAGGAGTTGGAACAGTCGGAGTTACAACCACTGCTAGAGTTGATTTATCTGTCACAGATAACACTCCAGAAGATTTATTTTACAAATTAACTCCTGTAAACTTAGATATTAATGCACCACTTAAGAGAAATCCAATTGTTGATACTGATGTAATTAATCACTCAAGTTTAAAAATATCAGATAGTGTTTATAATGGTGATTATGTAATCACAGGTATTGGAAGCACTACGTTCTCATTTGTATTACCATCTCAACCAGAAAAAGATGTATATACGAAAGAAGAATCTACAAAGTTAGAATATAATACATCATCTACAGGTGCTATAGGATCTATTAACAGAATCAGAATTATATCAAAAGGTAGAAACTATCAAAATATTCCTGTTGTTACATCAATCGGTTCTACTCTTGGAGTTGGTGCTGTAGTTAGATTGAATAGTAATGAAACAGGTAGATTAAGAAACTATACAATTAAAAACTTAGGATTTGATTATTCAGCAGATAAAACAATACAACCATCTGTGCAATTACCTCAAATATTAAGATTAGATAGATTATCTAAAATTGAAAATATAGGAATTAGTTCTGGTGGTAAAAATTATCTTGAACCACCTAATATTGTAGTAATTGATCGTGTGACTGGTTTAACTAAAGATGAAGTTTTAACTGAAACTGACTTACAAGGAACATCTGTGTCTGAGGTTAGAATTTTAAGAAATACAAACTCTCTATATGATACAAACCCAAAAATTGTCGCCACAAACAATAATAACGGAATTAAAGTTAAAGACTTAGATTTTACATCTGGCACAAATGTTGTGACATTAACACTTGAGGGTGGTTATACTTCATCAACATATCCATTTATTTTAGGTAAAAAACTATATGTTGAAAATATAGGTATTGGTTCCACAGGAAGTGGATTTAATTCAGCAGATTATGATTATGAACCTTTTGTAATTACTGGTGTAAACACAAACCCAGGCGGAGGAAATGCTACTGTTTCTTATAAATTAGATTCAACAGTTACACAACCAGGCACATTTAGTGCATCAAAATCATCTGGACAAGCGATACCTTTTGAGAATATTGCACAATTTGATATCGGTGTTGATACAAACCAATTTAGTGTTGGTGAAACTGTAAGTACAGGTGACAAAGAAGGAACTGTTGTTGCATGGAATGAGAATAACAAGTATCTTAAAGTTCTTTCAAATGATACATTTAAAGTTGGAGAGTCAATTAACGGTGTTTCTTCTAAATCGATTGCGTTGATTGAACAAACAAATAAATTTGATTCGGTCTTTAATATTGATTCAGATTCTGAATTTAGAAGCGGATTCAGAAAAGAAACTGGTAAGTTAAACACAGAACTACAGAAATTAGCAGATAATGATTACTATCAAACATTCTCATATTCATTAGGTAGTACAATTGATTATGATACTTGGAAAGACCCAGTTAATAGTCTTGGACATGTAGTTGGATTTAGAAACTTTGCAGATGTAAGTATTGTATCTACTGCATCGACTGATGATAAGAATCGAAAAAATGCATCCGTTGGTGTTTCATCAGCAGTCGCTGTAGTTGTTGCAGATTTGGTGAGTGAGAATGAATCTCTTCATAATTCATATGATTTTGATTTAGTCACAGAAAATTCTAAAAATGTAAATGGTTTATTTGCATCTGATGAAATTAATTTTGGTAATAAAATTCTAACGGACTACATTGAATCAAGAACAAACAGAGCAATATCAGTTGATAGTGTAAGTTCTCAGTTTAATGATTTACCTCGTGCAACTGCGTTCTCTGATGTGTTTGACTTTAATATTAATGAAGTTGATGCAGCTAAATTTTATGTGTTACTTTTTGATACTAGATTTTCAGGTGAGAAAGAGATAATTCAGGTCAATCTTGTTCATGATGGTTCTATTGGTTATATGATGGCATTTGGTCGTGTTGAAACAGCAATCGATTTAGGTGAATTTGATTTTGCAATTGATGGAGTTATAGGAAATTTAAGATTTGCTCCTGCTAAATCTAAATTTAATAACTATTCACTAAGAATATTTGCACAAGAAACTTTCACAAACACAATTGCAGCTCAAGGAGAAATTGGAACTGAAATAAATGTTGGAACTGGAGTTAGTATTATATCTTCATCTACTGGTATTGGTTCTACAGATCCAAATTCCACAGTTCAAGTTGTAGGTTTTGGAACCACTGCAATTACAACTACTAAACTACTTGTTCAAACACAAGAATTAGGTGGTCAGGAAAGAACTCAATTAAATGAATTAGTTGTATTAAATGATAGTGAGGAAGTATATCTCTTAGAATATGCTCAGATGATTAATGATAATATATCTGGAACTAACGCTCCAAGTGTCGGACTTGGAACATTTGGTGCAGATGTAAGGTCTGGTATTACAAGTGTTTACTTTACACCTGAGACTGGAATTGGTGTAACGATGAGAGTTCATCAAACATCCATAGGTTCAACTGCGACAGGTATTGGAAGCACAACAATATCACTAACAGAGGTGTTAGCTACAACGACTAATATTGCATCAACAGGAACTCCACAACAAACTAGAATTAGTGGAATTAATTCTAATACATATACTGCTTTTGATGCGTTAATCGAAATACATGATACAACAAATGACAAATATGCTGTTACTCAGGTAACTGCAATCCATGATGGAACAACTCCTTACTTTACAGAGTTTGGATACATAGATAATTTCTCTACTAATGTTACTACTTTCTCTGGTATCGGAACTATTGGTGTTGGATATTCATCTGCTTCTGGTGGTGATATTGAACTTCGTTTAACTCCTCCAGCAAATACTGCTGTTACAACAAAAGTATTCCAGTATAACTTTACTGAAACTGGTGGTGGTGGTGTTGGTTTTGTTACATTTACTAATTCAAGATTAAAATCCATAGAGGGTTCATATACTGGAACAGAGAATGATATTAAGTTCTCATTCCCTCTAAAACATGCTGGAGATCCAATATTCCATAAGACATTTGATTCATCAGATACTGCTGTGGTTGACGTTACAAATGATACATTTATAGTTAATAATCACTTCTTCCAAACTGGTGAAGAATTAACTTATACACCAACTGGTGCTGGTACAACAATGAGTATCGGTATCGCAGCAACAGCGATTAGTGGAATCGGTGTTACCACTAAATTACCATCTACAGTATTTGCAGTTAAACTTGCAGAGAACAAATTTAAAGTTTCTAGAACTGCCACTGAGGCACTTCAACCTGTTCCGAAAGCTATTGATATATCAGCTGTTGGAGTTGGAACAACTCATTCATTTACCTCAAAGAATCTTAACTCTAAGGCTTTGATAACTCTTGATAATAATATTCAAAGTCCAGTTATACAATCTCCTGTAAATGTTAAATTATCATTTGATGCAGCGTTAGAGACAGACTTCATCACAATAACTGGTATATCATCATTCTTCTCAGGTGATACGATTAAAGTTAATGATGAGTTTATGAAGATTGATACTGTTGGTATTGGATCTACAAACAGAATATTTGTAAGAAGAGGAAGACTTAATTCTGCAATTGCAAATCACAGTGCTGGTGATACTGTTACTAAATTCTTAGGTAATTATCAGATTGTTGAAGACACAATTAACTTTACAGATCCACCTAAAGGTGAAAAAGGCCCAGCTGGTTTAACAACTACGTCTACTTTTGCTGGTAGAGTCTTCACTCGAACTGGAATTCCTGGCGGAACACAAGAAACTTATACAGATAACTATGTATTTGATACTGTGGAAGAACAGTTTACAGGAATCGCAACCAACTTTGTTTTAAAGTCTAGTGGTTCAAATGTAACTGGATTTGCAACAAATACTGGTGTTATTTTACTGAACGAGATATTTCAAAATCCAAATGATGATTACAATATTGTTGAAACTGCTGGTATTACCTCTGTAAGTTTCACAGGTGTTGGAGCGACAAATAATTATGATGTGAATATATCATCAGTTCCTAGAGGTGGTATTATTGTTTCTGTTGGTGAAACCACAAACTTTGGATATCAACCTTTAGTCGCTGCTGGTGGAACTGCGATTGTATCTGCTGCTGGAACTGTTGAATCTGTATCGATTGGAAATAGTGGTTCTGGTTATCGAGTTGGATTGCAGACAAATATACTTGTTAAGGCTCGTGGTAGTTCTGGTATCGTAACCATAGGTAAGGCAAATGTATCTTCTGGTATAGTTACATCTGTGACTATTACAAATGGTGGTGGTTCTGGATTTAGTTCTGCAACTCCTCCAGTTCTTGAGTTTGAAAAACCACTTAACTATGAAAACTTAAGATTAGTTGGCAGTTCTACTGGTATCGGTGCATCTATATCAGTTCGTGTCGGTACTGCATCAAGTATAATTAGTTTCCAAATTACAAACTTTGGATACAATTATAAAATTAACGATGTTCTTAAGATAGAGGAGGGTGGTCAAGCTGGTATTTTGACAGATGCTAATAAAGTGGTTAAAGATTTTGAATTAACTGTTCTTGATACATTCAATGATAGTTTTGCTGGATTCACATTTGGTGAACTAGAAAAATTAAATAGTTTTGAAAGTTTATTTGATGGTGATAGAAGAACGTTCCCAATTACTAAAACCATTGGTGCAGTTGAAACACCAATCACTATAAGAGCTGCAAAAGGATCTCCAATTAAAGTTGCAGATAACACTTTAATATTCTTGAATGATGTTCTTCAAGTCCCCAATGAGAGTTATGTGTATAGTGGTGGTTCACAAATCACATTCTCTGAAGCTCCTAAATCTGATGATAAATTAAGAATTTACTATTATCGTGCATCTGATGATGACGTGCTTGAAGTTGATATTTTAGAAACAGTTAAAACTGGTGATCAATTAACAATTAATAAATATCCTGATGTTGGTTTAGATGATTCATTCCAACAAGATCCAAGAACAGTTACAGGTATTACAACATCTGATACAGTAACTACAAACACTTATGTTAATGCTGGAATTACAACTATTAGAACACTTGAGAGACCAGTTACTTGGAAAAAACAAATACAAGATGTAATTGTAAATAATATTGGAATTGGTAAAAATAGAGTTGAATTAGAACCTAACATCCGTCCAACTGCTTATATCATTAAGAGTGTGTCAGCTGGTTCGAGTGAGGTGTTTACAGATACAGCCGTTCCAATGTTTAATCAATTAGATGATCTTGTTGAGGTTAAACAGAAAGTTTTGATTCTTGACCGAACATCTAAAACTGGAGTCGCTGCAACTGCTGTTGTTTCTGCTGGTGGTTCAATAACTAGTGTTGTAATATCTGATGGTGGTTCTGGATATACTGTTGCACCAAAAGTCTCAATCGGTGTTACTGCTGGAATCGGCACAATTACTGCTGGAGTCGGTACAACTTCTGGAAATGCAACTGCGGATGCAACTGTATCTGCTGCTGGAACAATATCTGCAATTACAGTTACATATGCTGGATTTGGATATACACATACAAGTCCACCATTAGTTATGATTGAACCAGAATCCGTGACTCAAGATACTTTAACCAGTATTAAGTATCAAGGTGATTTTGGTGAGTTAGTTGGAATTGGAACATCAACTGTTGCTGGAATCGGAACAGCATTACAGTTTGACTTGTTTATTCCAAAAGGTTCTGTTCTTCGTGACACATCAGTAGTAGGAACTGCTGTAACTGTGAGTGGTATTGCATCTGGATATTACTTCACTGTATTTGATAGTAATGTGGGAAGTGGTTTAACATCATATGATAATCCAATTGGAATTACAACAGTTGGAATTGGAACTTCCTTCCTAGATAATATATACAGAGTACATAGTGCTAAAACTATACAAGGGCCTGCTCTTGGTATTGGTGCGACTGCTTTAAGAAGAGTAACTGTAAGTGTTAGTTCAACTGAAGGTATTGGTATTGGAAGTGGATCATTTGGTAAATTCTCATGGGGTCGTTTACACGACTTTGTTAAGAAAGGTGATGGTGCATTTACAGCGATTACAGATGATGGTATTACAGGAATCAAGACTGGCCCTGTAATTATTAGAACTAGTGATTTAAAAGAGTCCTATTCTTAATATAAATAAAAACAAAAAGTAATTCATAAAATGTCAGCAATTATAACTGATCAACTGCGAATATTAAACTCTGAGAATTTTGTAGCGGGGATAGCTTCAACTACGAATAGTTATTATGCGTGGATTGGTCTTCCTAACCCAGCAGATTTTCAATCAGATTGGAGTGAAAATCCACCATCACCAAAAGATTCTTTTAGTGAAGAAAACGATTATTGGGATACAATGATCGCACTCAAGAAGTTGAATTCAGATGATATTGCAAGAGTTGTTAGAAAAATAACTTGGTCATCAGGTACAACATATGAAATGTATCGAGATGATTATTCTCGTTCAAATTTGTCACCACAAACTAGTTCAACTAATTTGTATGACACAAATTATTATGTGATGAATCAAAACTTCCGTGTTTATATTTGCCTACAGAATGGAACAAACCCAGAAAACACATCTGGAAGACCATCTCTTGACGAACCATTATTCACAGATTTAGAACCAAGATCTGCTGGTGCATCTGGAGACGGATATATTTGGAAGTATCTCTTTACGATTGACCCAAATAGTATCATTAAATTTGATTCAACAAGTTTCATACCTCTACCACAAAATTGGTCAACAAATAATGACGTGGCTGCAGTTAGAAACAATGCTGCAACTAGTGGACAGTTGAAGATTGTCACAATCACAAATCGTGGTGTTGGTTACGGAACTGCTGCAACTTATAATAATGTTCCTATCAAAGGTGATGGAAGCGGTGGTAGATGTTCTGTTGTTGTAAACGCTGCTGGTAAAATTGATTCGGTTGAAATAACTAATGGAGGTTCTAATTATACATTTGGAACTGTTGGATTAGGTGATGTTGGATTAACAAACCCATCTGGTTCTACAGATGCAGCATTTAATGTAATTGTTCCTCCTCAAGATGGACATGGTGCTGATGTATATCGAGAACTTGGTGCAAATCGTGTTTTAATATATTCTCGTTTAGAAAACGATACATCAAACCCAGACTTTATTACAGGAAACCAATTCTCTCGTGTTGGTTTGTGTCGAGATCCTCTTGCATTTGGTTCAGACAACAAACTTACACTGTCAAAAGCTAGTGCTGTTTATGCGCTGAAACTCACTGGCGCTGGATCAACAACTACAACTTTTACATCTGATGCAGAAGTTACTCAAGAAATAGGTATTGGTTCAACAGCTGTTGGTCGTGTGATTAATTATGATGCTACCACAGGAGTTCTTAAGTATTGGCAAGATCGCAGACTTGCAATATCAACGGATGGAACTGCACCTTCTTATGGATATGAATTGTTTAGATTTAACGCTGACCCTGCAACTGGTGCTGGAACAACTGTATTTGGCGGAACAAGTAATCTAAATATAGATACCAATTTCGGAACTTCTCTATCGCCTGGTCTTTCTACCTCAATAAATAGTAGGACTTACAACTTAGGAATGAGTTTTGTGAAAGGTGTTGCTAACCCAGAGGTTGAAAAATATAGCGGTGATATCATTTACGTTGATAACAGAGCTGCTGTTACTCGCAGTTCACAACAAAAAGAAGACATCAAGATCGTACTGGAATTTTAAAAAATCATGCCACAGGAAACCAATCTAAACGTATCGCCATATTTTGACGATTTTGATAAGAATAAAAACTTTTATAGAGTTCTTTTCAAGCCAGGATCTCCAGTTCAGGCACGAGAACTAAGTACATTACAGTCGATTCTACAGAATCAGATTGAACAATTTGGTACTCACTTTTTCAAAGAGGGTTCAAAGGTAATTCCAGGCAACTTAAGTTATGATAATAATTTTACATGTGTTCAAATTGAAGATGCGTTTCTAGGTATTCCAGTATCATTATATACAGATCAGTTAGTAGGATTAAGAATTACAGGTGCAAGATCAGGTGTAACAGCGACAATCAAAAAAATATTATCAAAAGAAGACTCTGATAGAGGTAATCTAACGCTTTATATTAAGTATGAAAAGTCTGGAGAGGACTTTACAACTGAAAAATTTGATGATGGAGAAAGTTTATCTGCAAATAAAGATATCGTTTATGGTGTTAGTGTCATAGCTGCAAATGAACCTTTTGCAAATACTTTAGCATTTGGTGCAACTGCAACTGGTTCTGCAATGTCAATAGGAGAAGGTGTATATTTTATTCGTGGAACTTTTGCTCAAGTTCAAAGTGAAACTCTAATATTAGATCAATATGGTGGCACTCCATCCTATAGAATTGGATTTGATGTTCAAGAGGATTTTATCGGTGCTGGTGAAGACCCATCATTAAATGACAATGCATCAGGATTTACAAACTTCGCTGCTCCTGGCGCTGACCGACTTCAAATCAATATCAGTTTGATGAAAAAAGGTCTTGATGACACAAATGATCAAAATTTCATTGAGATTGCTCGTGTTCAAGGTGGTGAGTTACAAACTTTTGTAAAAGATACACAGTATAATTTACTTAATGATAGGTTAGCTAAAAGAACTTATGAAGAATCTGGTGATTACTACGTCAAACCTTTTGAACTTTTTGCAAAAGAATCATTAAATGATTCTATTGGAAATAAAGGAATTTATAGTTCAGAACAAAAAACAAATCAGGGTAACATACCATCTAAGGATTTAATGGTAATGCAAGTATCGCCTGGAAAAGCATATGTCAAAGGATACTCAGTTGAAAAAATTGCAACTAGTTTTATAGATGTTCCAAAACCAAGAACTACTAAAACTGTAGAACAAGAAGCTGTTGCTTATGAAACAGGCGACCCTTTATTTGTTAATAATGTTTTTGGTTCCCCAAGTTTAGGAATAGGAACAACTGCAACAGTATCTTTACTTGATAAAAGAAGAGGAGGTGGTGGATCTGAAATAGGTCTTGCAAGACTTTATGATTTTAAAGCTCAATCTGGAAGTTTTGTAAATTCATCAACACAATTTGAAACTCGTTTATTTGATATAAAAACATTTACAGATGTGAAAGTATCAACTGCGATTACTTCACTAACCACATCAGATCACATAAAAGGTACAAGAAGTGGTGCAACAGGATTTGTAAGAGCATCTGGAACTAATATAACAGATTTTAGTTTGACTGATGTTAGTGGTAAATTTGTTAAAGATGAATCAATATTAATCAATGGTGTTCAAAATGGTAGAGTAATTACTAAAGTTGATTCCTTTGGATTTAATGATGTCAAATCTATGAAGAGTGCTGTTGGTGTTTCAACATTTGAGGCTGATATATTACTAAATGATGGAAGTAAACTTACCAATTTAATTTCTGGTAATTTAAGAATAAGTAATACATCTGGAAATGCTGGAGTTATTACAGCGTCTGGTGCTAATTTCTCAGGCATTATCACCGCAAATAATATTGTAAGTTATAGTGTTCCTGGCGAAACTCTTCCAAGATTTAATAGAATTACTGGTGTATCAACTGACGGTTCACAAATAAATGTTGTTGGTGTTGCATCAGTAACTGATGTTTGTAATGGCGGTGTGTTAGATGGATTAATCGCAGGGTCACTTGATACAAATGACCTTTTCCTTCGTAAAACAAGTTTTAAAATAAGTGAAAATAGTCTTTTAACTCCTGTTAGACATAACAATATTGAGAGTTTAGATGTAACTACAACCACAGTTCAACTTAGAAAACAATATTCTGACATTACAGTAGCTGGTAATCAATTTACTTCACCTAACGCTGGCGCAGATTTATTTTTCCAACCTTTTGATGAAGAAAGATATTTTATATCTTATGACGATGGATCTGTTGAACCATTGAAAGAGAGTCAAGTTGAAATTTCTGCTGATAAGAAAACTGTAACATTCGTTGCACTATCTAAGGCAACTGGAAAGGCAAATCTGTTTGCTACAGTTCTAAAGAGTAAAGTCAAGAATAAACTTAAAAAGTTAAACGAATCAAATGTAATTAATATTAGTCGTTCAACTCTTGCATCATCTGGTATTGGAACTAATAGTTTAAATGATGGATTGACATTTAACAGGGTATTTGGAACTAGAGTTCAAGACCGTAAAATTTCATTGAATGTTCCTGATGCTTGTCAACTATTAGGTGTCTTTGAATCAAATGATTCTGGTGATGCTGATTTACCATCATTAACTTTAACAGCATATTCAGGCCCAAGTGGTAACAATTCAGATTTAATAGTTGGAGAAAAAATAACAGGATTAGATAGCAATGCTGTTGCTCTTGTTGTAGAAAAACCAAATGTTACAACACTTGGAATTGTTTTCTTAAATCAAAATATATTTAACGTAGGTGAAACTGTAAAAGCTGAAAGGTCTGGTGTTACTGCAATATTAACTGCAACAACTTCTGGTGATCTTAATATTACAAACGAATTTGTATTACATACAAATCAAAAACCAACTTACTATGATTTCTCCTTCATAGAAAGAAAGAAAGGATTTGGATCACCTACAAATAGATTAAAAATTGTATTTAAGAACTTCTTTGTCACATCTGATGATAGTGGAGATTTCTTTACTGCATCTAGTTATCCTACAGATTCATTAGAACTAATTCCAATAGATCGTGGATATGGACAATCTGTAAATGATTTGATTGATATAAGACCAAGAGTTGCTGAATATAGCACAGGATCAACAGTATCTCCGTTCGATTTTGCATCAAGATCATTCTCATCAGGAACTAATGTTCCTGATCCTTTAGTTCCTGATGAAACTTTAGTTGTAACTTACAATTACTATCAAGGAAGAAAGGATAGATTATTCTTAGACAAGACTGGTAACTTTGCATATGTTCAAGGTGTGCCATCAGATTTACCAAAAGAACCACAGTCGATTGGTGATGCAATAGAAGTCGCAAAAGTTTCTATGCCTCCATTTGTTGACAATGTTTCTGAAGTAAAAATTATTCGTACAAATCACAAACGTTTTACAATGTCTGACATTGGAAGACTTGAAAAAAGACTTGATAGTGTTGAATACTATACTCGATTATCTCTTCTTGAGACTGATACTGCAAATTTAACAATTACTGATGCAAATGGATTGAATAGATTTAAGTCAGGATTTTTTGTAGACAACTTTAAAAAACATAATGCTCATCAAATTGCACATCCAGATTTTAGTGCAAGTACTGACGCTAAAAATGGATATTTAAGACCTGGCCATTATACAACTTGTATTGACTTAGTTGTAGGTTCAAGATCTTTTATTGGTATCGGTACAACTGCAAATCCAACTTTAGACCTTAATCATATTACTGATGTTGATGGAGAGAATATTAAAAAATCTGGAAGACTTTTAACTTTAGATTATACAGAAACAGAAATGTTGAAGCAAATTTACGCTTCAAGAGTTGAGAATGTAAACCCATTCTTAATTGTTTACTATTCTGGTGATATGGAAATTTCACCAGACTCTGATATCTGGATGGATACAAAGAGAGTAGATGCGAATGTTACCGAAGATACTGCAATGTTTGATAATACAATTGCGATGTTAGGTATTGATGAACAGACTGGATTTAGTGAAGTTAATTGGGGTGCATGGGAAACAAACTGGACATCTGAAGAAGTTGAAGGTACGTTCACAATGGATAGTACCACCAGAGGTTCTAGTATCATTGATCCAAAAGATTTAGGGCCAAATGTAGATAGAAGTGGTATCAGACACGTTGCCAACTTTGGTAAAGTTATGGAGTTGAATGGAAGGTGGCTTCCAAGAGGTGCTGGTAAAATTATAGCACAGAATGTCACAAGATCCACTACATTTGAAGATATTGTAAAAACAACAGAACAATCAAGAGAAGGTATTCAATATCAAGTTACACCAAAAATCAACGAACAATCTCTTGGAGATAGAACTTTAAGTCGTGATATTATTCCTTTCATGAGAAAGAGAAATATTCAAATCACAACTCACCGTATGAAACCTAGAACTCGTTTCTACGTTTTCTTTGATAATGTTGACGTAACTTCATTTGTAACACCAAAACTACTTGAAATTACTATGACAAGTGGTGTATTTCAAACAGGTGAAACAGTTAAGTCAGATGGACTCTCATTTAGATTGGCTGCACCAAATCATAAAGAGGGCCCATATAATGCACCAACAAAAGTTGCTACATTGAATCCCTATGATAATGCAGCTGGCATATCCACTGTATATTCTACATCATCAACAATGTTGAATGTGGATACATTCAGTCTTGCAACTCAAGTTGAAGGTTCATTCTTTGGACATGCTAAAAACGGAATGAAGTTAGTTGGACAAACAAGTGGTGCTGAAGCGACAATATCAAACGTAAGATTAATATCTGACACTTTAGGAAACTTAGTGTCTTGTTATGAAATACCAGATCCAAATGTAGATGCTAATCCAAGATTTGAAACAGGTACAAAAACTCTTCGTTTAACTACAAGTCCAGTAAACTCTACAGTTTCTGGAACTGTGACTGGATCTGCTGAAGCAAACTTCAAGTCATTGGGAGAGTTAGATACAGTTCAAGAACAGGTATTAAGTATTAAGACTCCTCATATTGAAAGATTAACTTCGGAGGAACAAAGAGTTTTAAATGATAGAATTACAAGAAGAGCTGAAGGGCCTGCTGGTCAGATATCTGCAATAGGAGACGCTGTTCAATATTATGATCCTCTTGCTCAAACTTTCCGTGTTGATGAAACTACTGGTATCTTTATTACATCTGTTGATGTATTCATGCAGACAAAAGATGAAGAATTACCGTTGACTTTACAAGTTAGAACAGTTGAGACTGGATTACCTACATCTAAGATTTTACCATTTAGTGTAGTTGTTAAAGATCCAAGTGAAGTTAATGTATCAGAGGATGCATCAATTCCAACCACATTTACATTTGAATCACCAATTTATCTAACAGGTGAACAGGAATATGCTTTAGTTCTTGTAACACCAGCAGAAAATTACAACTGTTGGATATCAAGAATGGGAGAGGTTGATATATCAACTGCAAATCTACCAGATGAACAACAGGTATTAATTAGTCAACAACCATACTTAGGATCATTATTCAAATCCCAGAATGGTACAACATGGGATCCAAGTCAATATGAGGATATGAAGTTTACTATCAGAAGAGCTGTATTTAATACAGAACCATCTGTAGGTAGATTCTTTAATCCACAATTGTCAGAGGGTAATGATGAAGTTCCAACTTTAGCATCAAATCCAATCACTGCTTTATCTAAGAAAGCAATTGTTGGTTTAGGAACTACTATCCCTGCAACTGCTGGACTTGTGCCTGGCGTTACAATTAGTCAGTTTGATAACCTAAACGCATCTGCAACTCTTATCAATACTGCTGGTATAGCAACAATCAATGGTGCTAATGATGTAACTATTGTAAATCCTGGCGCTGGTTATACTCCTGCCAGTGGACATTTCTTATATACTGATATACCAATGGTAACTCAGACTGGAGATGGAAGTGGAATTATTGGTAATGTTCGTGTCGAAAATGGTCAAATTGGTGTTGTTACATTTACAAATGGTGGTCAGAATTATGCAGTGGGTGACACTTTAGGAATTGGAACACTTGGTCTTGGAAACGGTAGTGGTGCTGTCATTTCTGTTGGATTAATCACTTCAACAAATAGTATCGTCATTGACAACATTCAAGGTTCGTTTGTTACTGGAGTTGGAACAATTGGATTTAATAATGGATCTGCTGTTCTTGGACTAGATGGAACAACTGGACTTGGAGTTACAGCTGATGGTAATATTGGAAGTGGTGTAACGATTAGTTCCTTTGATGTTGATTCTACGAATGATGGATTACACTTTAAAGTTAATCATAGAGCTCATGGATTACATGCGTTTAATAATTTAGTTAAAATATCTAATGTTCAATCAGATGTTCCTGAGACAAAATTAAGTGTTGATTATGATAATGATGCAACATCAGATATTTCTGTTGTTTCTTCATCTAATTTTGCTACATTTGAAGGAGTTGGAGTTGGAACTACAAATTATGGTTACGCAATCATAGGAGATGAAATTATATCTTACAGTGGTGTTGCAAACGGTTCTATTACTGGTGTTACAACTAGAGGTATTGACAATACAACAAAATCTAGTCATTCATCAGGTGATATAATTAGAAAATATGAATTTAATGGAGTATCTCTCAGAAGAATTAATAAGACTCATGATATGAATAGTCCAGCTGCAACTGTTTCAAATGATAAAGATTTAGATTTCTATCATATCAAACTTGATATGAATAGTGATGGTACTGATAGAAGTGGTGGAACTTTACCAGATCGTTTCTTCTCATCCACAAAACGTAGTGGTGGTACAAAGGTAAATGCAACACAAAATATACAGTTTGAAACTATTACTCCAAACGTAACAACGATGACACCGCCAGGAACAACAGTTGGTGGTCGAGTGAGAACTGTATCAGCGACAAGTATCGGTGGTGCAGAGTCATCATTCGCAGATCAAGGATTTGAAGCTATCGCACTTAATACTCAAAATCATTTTGAAACTCCAAGAATGGTTGCATCGAAAGTAAATGAAGATAGACAATTATCTGATTTGCCAGGAAATAAATCATTAACATTTGAATTGTTGTTAAGAAGTGATAGTCCAAATGTTTCTCCTGTTGTAGATTTAGATAGAGTCAGCACTGTCTTAACCACAAACCGTATTAATAACCCAGTATCAAACTTTGCAACTGATAGTCGTGTTAATGAAACTGGAGAGGATCCATGTTCATCAACATATGTTTCTAATTTAATTCAATTAGATACTCCAGCTACCGATATCACAGTTGAGTTTGCTGCATATCGAAGATCTAGTTCTGATATTCGTGTGTTCTTTAAGACAATTGCAGAGGGTTCAAGTGAAAATAGTATGGATGTAGACTTTGAATTGTTCCCAGGCTTTGATAATATAGACCAGAATGGTAAAATTATTAACGTATCTAACAATAGTGGAAGATCTGATGATAACGTAAATGCATCAATTGGAAATGAGTTTAAGGATTATACATTTAGTTCAAGAGAATTACCTCCATTTACTAAGTTCCAAATCAAAATTGATATGGTTGGAACTGATCAAGCTAAACCACCATTTATTAAAGAACTTAGAGCCATCGCAGTCGCATAATGAATAACCAAATTCCAGTTGAGGGAAAGTCTGGACTCTTTCGAGATTCAGAATCCACAGCGATTATCAATAAAGATAAAAAAGCATACCTTGCATACATGAAACGTAAAAAGGATGCTGAGAATAAAAATTTAGAGTTGGATAAAATGAAAGAGGATCTTAATAGTGTAAAAGGTGAACTAGGAGAAATTAAAGGTCTTTTATCTACTCTTGTTCAAAAACTAAATAATTAGAAAAATGGCACAACAGGTAATCACTTTTGATCCAGATGTAGCTGTTCCATATGGTGTAAATCTAACCATGTTTTCTGGTGCTGATTTTAACACCACTTTTACGATTAGAACTTCTGCTGGTTCAAGTATAGATTTTTCTAACTATACTGGAACAAGTAATATGAAAAAATCTGCGATTGGAACTGCAAATACTTTTGGTGTAACACTTGGAGACACAGATGGAAAAATAACTCTATCTATGGGTTCAACTGTAACTAGAAGTTTAGCTGAAGGTAGATATCTATATGATATCAATGTAAGTTCTGGTTCTACTTTCTATAAAGTTATAGAGGGTAATGTGCTTGTCAGAACAGGTATTTCAACATAGAGGTGAAGAATGGCTCAACCAAGTTCAAGAGATGGTTTAATCGATTACGCAAAGAGACAGCTTGGTTATCCTGTCTTAGAAATTAACGTTGCAGACGAACAGTTTTCAGATCTGCTAGATGATGCTATTCAAGTGTATCAAGAGAGACACTATGATGGTATCGCAAGAATGTATTTGAAATATAAAATTACACAAGATGATATTGATAGAGGACAAGCAAGAGGAGGAGATTCAACTTTAGGAATTACAACAACAACTACAACATCAACAGTTGGATTATCAACGACGTTTGATTTAGAAGAAAATAATAATTATATTCAAATGCCTCCATCTGTCATAGGAGTTAATAATATATTTAAAGTTAGATCAGATACAGTTTATGATGGATTGTTTAATATTCGGTATCAGTTATTTTTAAATGACTTATATGCTTTTGGTTCAATTGATCTTCTTCAATATTCAATGGTTCAAACTAAACTTGAAGATATAACTTTCTTATTAAATCCAGATGTAAGATATAGATTCAACATTCGTCAAGATCGTCTTTATATTGACGTTGATTGGGCACCAATAAATGTAGGTGATTATTTTGTTATTGATTGTTTTAGAATATTGGATCCAGAAGATTTTACTAGGGTTTATAATGACCAGTTCTTAAAGAGATATTTTACTGCACTATGCAAGAAACAATGGGGACAAAATTTAATCAAGTTTCAAGGTGTTCAATTACCTGGCGGTATTCAACTTAATGGTCGTCAGATATATGATGATGGTGTCAAAGAGATAGATGAACTTAGAGCCAAGATGTCAAGTGATTATGAAATGCCACCACTTGATATGATTGGATAATGTTAAATCCGTTTTTTCTACAGGGTTCTCAGGGAGAACAAGGTTTAGTACAAGACTTAATTAATGAACAATTAAGGATGTACGGGCTCGACTGTCATTATATTCCTCGTAAATTAATGACATCAAGAACCATTATGAAGGAGGTAACTGAGTCTAGATTTGATCAGGCATTTCCTCTTGAAGCATATCTGATGAATGTCGATGGATATGCTGGACAAGGAGATATACTTTCAAAATTTGGTGTTCGAGTTACTACTGAGGCAACCTTTGTAATCTCAAGAGAAAGATTTGAAGAGTCTGTTGCACCTTTTTTAGAAAAACAAGAAGATGACTATGAGATATCAAATCGACCAAGAGAGGGTGATTTGATATTTTCACCATTAGGTAAGAAATTATTTGAAATTAAATATGTTGAATTTGAAAAACCAAACTATCAGTTAAGAAAGAACTATACATACCAACTCACATGTGAAGTCTTTGAATATGAAGATGAAGTTATCGATACAAACGTAGAGAAAATCGATCAGGTTGTTCAAACGGATGGTTACGCCGCAAGATTAATATTATCTGGTATTGGTAGTCTTGCGACTGCAAATACAACTCTTAATTTTGGTGCAGTTCAACAAATATTTGTACAGAATGATGGTTATGGATATCTCGCTGCACCAACTGTTTCAATCAGCACATCACCTGGCGTAGATGCGACTGCGGTTGCAATCATGACATCTCGATCTGGTATTGGAACTGCTAAATCTATCGATAAAATTCTTTTAATCAATCCTGGCGGTGGATACATAGGAATACCCACTGTAACCGTGCCAGGCACTGGTATAGCGACTGCTGGCATCACTACTCTAGGTTCGGTAGGTATTGTTACAATTACCTCTGGTGGTTCTGGTTATACCACTACACCAAATGTTGCGATTACTACTGCACCATCAGGGGGAACAGATGCAACTGCTGAGGCCGTCATGGTTGGTGGAACGATTAGTGCAATCAGAATTAGTAACGCTGGTAGTGGATATACAACTACACCAACAATTACAATTGGTGCTGCAACTACCATTGCAGATGGTAATTATATCTTTAATGAGACTGTTCAAGTATCTTCAGATTCTTCAGAGACTGCAAGAGTTAAAGTATGGGATTCCTCTTCTAGAACTCTTGATGTCAGCATGTTAACTAAGATGCAATTCCAAGTTGGAGAAAAGATTAAAGGACTTGAATCTGGTGCAGAATATGTAATTCTATCTGTGGATTATGATCAACCAAATGACTATCCAAATGAAGAATATGGAGCTAATCAATATAATGATAATGCAGACTTTGAAGTGGAGGCTGATGCAATTTTAGACTTCTCAGAAGGCAATCCATTCGGAACGTTCTAAATAGTTAGAAAGCTTTGATATGTTAGGTACTTATTTCTATCATGAGATATTAAGAAAGACAGTTATCGGTTTCGGTACTCTCTTCAATAATATTAACATTCGACACAAGGATGCGAGTGGAACAAATTTTAGTGTCATGAAGGTGCCATTGGCTTACGGGCCAATGCAAAAATTCTTGGCAAGAATTCAACAACAACCAGAATTAGACAGAGAGATTGCAATAACTCTTCCTAGATTATCTTTTGAGATGCAAGGGATACAATACGATCCAACTCGTAAGACTGGAATCGTGCAGACATTTCTTGCAAAAGGTGGAACAACTGCAAAGAAAGTTTATATGCCTGTTCCATATAATGTTTCATTTGAACTTAGTATTATGGCAAAGTTAAGTGATGATGCATTACAGATATTAGAACAGATTGTACCTTATTTTCAACCATCATTTAATATTACAATTAACCTAATTGATTCAATTGGTGAAAAGAAAGATGTTCCAATTGTTTTAGAGAGTATAAATCAAAGTGATCAATACGAAGGTAGTTTTGAAACTCGTAGAACAATTATTTACACTTTAGGATTTACTGCAAAAACTTATCTATTTGGCCCTGTTGCAGATAATCCAGCAGGTCTTATCAAGAAAGTTGATGTTGATTACTACGGTAGCACAAATATCAAAACTGCGAAAAGAGTTCAAAGATATAGTGCAACACCTCTCGCTAAACAAAATTATGATGATGATACAGCGACAGTTCTTGATGGCGCTATCTCTGAGAAGGTCACACAGTTTAAAGTTAGTGCAACCACTGATTTAGCTGCAAATCAAAGAATCATTATCGATACTGAAATCATGAAGATTAGAAGTATCAGTGGTCAGAATATAACCGTATTCCGTGCTCACGATAATACGGTTGCTGCAAAACATGAACACAATGCAACTATTGGTGTTCTCAGTGCAACTGATAATGCATCAATTGAGTTTGGTGATGATTTTGGATTTGATGAAATGTCATCATTCTTTAGTGATGGTAAGGAGTTCAGTCCTTCACAAGGTATAGACATCTAGGAGAGTTATGAAAAATTTTGATTCTATCGAGGAAGCACTTAACGTTGATACAGAGGTCGTTGAA
>VTLG01015741.1_pt1 | contig 30058 bp, 70 predicted proteins | sample 4694571 | NCBI WGS metagenome assembly VTLG01 (sample SAMN12604809, study PRJNA352737) | marine metagenome | biome: ENVO:00000447; feature: ENVO:00000209|ENVO:00000569|ENVO:01000036; material: ENVO:00002151; isolation source: viral sequences binned using virsorter ...
TAGCAGGTTAGAGATTTCCTGTAGTAAGTATTGATATGTTCTTGCCTGTCCTAACATATATTGATATTTTTCCATATTGTCAACACCACCACTTATCATGGCATCTCCAACTCTTTGTAAATTGTCTCTCATTATTTTTTGTATCTTTGATACAATTACTAACGGATCCACTTATATCATTCCTTTATAATATTTCTTGTTGTGTGGATTTGATAAATTAACTCCACCATATTCACCTTTAATGCTTGGTCCAATATATGTACCTTTGCTAAGATTTACTCTACCACCTTTTTTATATTCTTTTTCCCATCGCTTTGCGATTTCAGGGTGATTAGCATGCATGTATTTTCTTTGCTTTTCTGATTTAAACGGCATTATTTTTTACCTTTACCGTTCCTAAATATTTGAGTGCCCTTTATACCAAAAATGCTGGCGCATACAAGAATCCATAAATTCGTAAACCACGTCGGCAGTGCCGAAAAATGCTCAAAGAACATTTTTATCTTATCCATAGCCGCCGGATCGTCTGACCAGACTCCATAGGCGAGCACCAAAATGGGCAGTGTGAGAATCGCTAAAACTACCTCGTCCTTATAATCGTTATCTCGAGATTCTAAAAGCTTGCCCTGGTATTCGCTCTCACCACGAGCCATTTTTGTAGCCGCCATGTGCTGTGCATCCGCCATAGCCATCTTTGTCTCTTGACGTTTTTTGTAAATATGTGATCCTGCGTTTAACGCTAATTTAAGCGCTCCTAAAATTGGAAATGCCATTAGTTCCTCCCGTTTGGTCTTGGTTTCATTCTAGCGAGCATTAATCTAGTTTCGTTCGCCATTTCTTGTTTTTCTATCGAAGTATCAGCTCTTAATTCAGCTAATTCTTCATTTTGATCAAGTTTTTCATCTTGAACGTCCTGGTTCATCATTGTTTTCATTTTTTCAAGATTTAATCTGTCTTCAGCTTCTTTTCTCTTCTGTTCATTGTCTCTTGCTCTAATATCAAGCTCTCTTGCTCTTAATTGTGCAATTGGATCATTACCATAGTCTCCAGTAATCTGTTTTTCCTCTTTCATGTAATCTTCCATCATATCAGCAATCAAAATTGACTTTCTTGCTTCAATTTTTTGCTGCAATGGTGCCATTTGTTGTTGAATTTGAGGATTTTGTTGCATCATCTGTTGCATTTTCGCTAATTCTTGCAACTCGCTTCTAAACTCTAACTCAATTTGCTCTTGACCCATTAAACTTATGTGCTCTAAACAGTTTTTTTGAATTGCAGCACCTACCATTGGCGCGTTTCTAACCATGTTAGTCGCCATAAAGTTCAAATGCGCTGTAATATGTGCTCTGTGATCTTGTCCAGGAAAAGCTTGAAAAGGTTTTGAACCCAATGCATCAATATGCTCTAATGCAGGGTCTTTTGGCGCTGGTTGTTCTGGTTTTTTTAAAATTGTATCTATGTTTTTTACACCTAATGCTTCATACATGTTTCTATAAATAGCATATTGATTATGAAGTTGAGGATTAGATGTTGCTAATTGTAATTCTGTTTGTGCCATTGAAATTCTTTGTGTTTGAGAAAAAATATTAGGATCAGCAACAGGTAATATATCTACTCTATCGTCAAAGTCCATTTGTTTAATTTGTTTTTGTCCACCAACAACATCGTAAGGATATTCAGGGGGTAAGTAAGTTTTAAATACTCTACCTAAAATCGTAAATTCTTTTTTCATGGCAGCATACAGTCTTTTATGTATTGCTGACATAACACGTGATCCTCTTTCCAACAAAGCTACTGTCGTGCCCACTGCTGCTTGCTGGTTCCCGTCTCCTACTTGCATATCGGCAATAGATGCGAATCTTTGCCCTGCTTGTACCACGACACCCATAAGTTGTAATAAGGTCTGTGATGGTTCTTTAAACGGTAGTGTCATGAAGGCATCTTTTAAATTTCCTCCTGGAGCATCTACATCTCGAAACTCACCGGGTTGAATAGATTGTGCTTCATCCCTCATCTTAATACCACGCATTTTAAATCCAGCGGGTAAGTTAGACAAGGTACCAGCGTCGAGCAACTGTCTTAATGCTGCTGTTGCTGTTCTTGATAAACCACCTATCATGTGAGTTAAACCAAAACCGTAAAAACCTAAACCAGGTAAAAATTTAAAATGAACAAAATAATTAATTTTGTTTTTCATAATATCTTCTGCTGCAAAGTTTCTTCTAATTGATAATATTTTTCTTGTACCTTCTTCTAAAGTTACAATGTAAGGAAGTTTAATTCCTGTAGGTGTTTCATCTTCACCTAAATCTTCAAAGCCTTCTAAGTCTATGTTCACGTGACATTCTAAAAGAGTAAACATTTTTTGATCTCTACCTTTAGTTGTTCCTTCTAGTTCTCTTTGAGCTTTTTCTGAATCTGTTTCATTTAAGTACGATGGATCAACTTCTATATCTTTATAAAACCCACCAACTTGTTGTTTTCTTAATTCGTTTTCTGTCATACGTACTTTGTGTATTACAGACTCACAATCATCTAATGATGTTGCTGTATACGGTACGACAATATCCTCTGCCGGTACAAATTTTGAAACTGCTCTTTGCATAATTTCATCATAGTAAACTTTTTTAAAAGCAGATCCTGCAAGAGGTAAATAAAATAACATTTGATCAAACTCAGCCTCGTACTCTGGCATTTGCGACATCAATTGGTAATTCATAAATTCTTTTACTCTTTGTGCCTGAGCTTCTTTGTCTGGAGTGGATAATCCAATTAATTGAGTTCTAACTGGGCCTTCTGCGGGTAATAATTCTTTATAAGCTTGTGCTTGAAATTGTGTTACTGCTTCTGCAAGAACGGGGTGAGTTGCACCTGATGCACCTTTAAAAGGTTCTGTTCTATCCCCGTAATTAAAACCTAAAAGTTCTAATCCTTGAGTGTAAGTTTTTTCCCACTCTTTTCTGGAAGATTTATAATCTGTATAATTGTCAGCAAGTTCTGCGCCTAAAGGATCTAGCACACTATCAGGTAGATATTCAGCGAGGTTCGAGAAATGATTTTGACCCCCTTCAAGATTAACTTTTGAAGGATCAAAATTTATATCGACACTACCGTCTTCGTTTTCTTGAACATCAACTGGATCTTTAACATCCTGTGGTCCTGTCTCTTGTTCAAACTCTACTTGTAGCTCTTCCTCACTAGGAATGTTTATTTCTTTCCTTACCTCGTTGGGTAAAGACTTGTCTATTGTTGCCATTTATGTTCTCCGGTATTGTTGTAGTCTTAACAGTATTATATCTAATATTCAACCCTTGTGGATTAGGTCCTCTTTTTGGTGGTGGTCCTGATTTCTTGCCTAATGTCATTAAAGTTTCTTGCCACCTGCTCCTAGCGGTTTGTCAACAAGACCACCTTTCTTATTACCAGATCTCATTTCTGCTAAAACTAGTTGTATAGCTGATAGTTCTGACATGTTGCCAAGATTTTCAAACACACGTTTTTCAAATTCTTTTCGTTTTGCTGGGCTATAATTTTTTGTATATTTATCGGTTAAGCTAGACATTATATGTATCTACTTCCTCCTGTAAGGGGTTTATCAATCAAGCCGCCGCGGGCTTTTTTATTCTTTTCACGTTCAGCTAGTTCTCTTTCCTCTATTTCCCATTCTGTTAAAGGCTGTCCCTTTTTATCATATTCCATTTCTTGAAATATTTTTCTTAAAGAGGACCAACCTCCTTCAGATTTAGTCTTATCTAATAAACTATCAGCTATTACATTTTTTGTTCGTTCTTTAGCATGAGCCATACCATCAAAACTCGCTACCAAATCGTCAATAACTCCACCAGATTCTAAAAATACTAAATTGTAAGCATTCATGTTTTTATATTGATCATTAGTTTCTTTTCTTAAATTTGTTACATCTCTTAACTCCGCTACTAGTTTCTTACCAAAATAAACTTCAAAATCTTTTCCCAATTTTTTAAAATTAATTTTCTTTTGAATAACACCTTCTTCAAATTCTCTCAGTGTTTCCCCTACATCCTTCGCAGCTTTTGTTGCCTCTTCAATAGTTGGAAAATGATCTTCCCAAGTTGTAATTTTATTTTTTTCTTTAATTTCTTTTCTAATAACTTCCTCAGCTGTTTGTTTAGCTAATTCAGGTAAAATATCAGGATCTTCTGGTGGCTCTTTTTTAGGAAGTTTAGTTTCTTCAGTTTCTACAGGTAAATTTTCTTTATCTTCGTCTTCTAAAAATTTAGATGCTCCTGCTCCAAGCGCGCCTCCTGCTAAAATCTCTTGCATACCCGTATATCCACGAGGAGCTTTTAAAATTTGAGAAGGACCTGTTGTTCCTCTAAGCAGAGGATTACTTCCTACTATTCCAGCTCTTTGAAATCCGGTTCTATTTATGTATTGTTTTAATAATTTTTTATCCATCTAATAATACACATGTTTCGTTTTTATTATTTTCTCATCCTTGTAATCTTCTGGGTGGGGAATTAATCCACCTTGTCTAAATCTCATAACAGCTTGAGTCATACTATCGACTAAGTCATCATGATCGCCATAGGGGAACGCTGCGCATTCTTCAATGACTTCCTGAGCAAATTTTTGATCAGGTGCCCATATCATACCACTTTCAAATAAAGGTGCAACAGAATTAACTCTGGTGTGTTTATCGTTTCCACGTGAAGGAGTGAAGTTGACAACCGGTATACCCATGTTACGAAGCTCGTAAGTTAAAGGTAGACCTGATGCTTTGGCCTCGACCAATACTGTCTCCGGCTTCCAATACTTATACTGCTCTAATGCTTTTCTTCTTAGTTCTGGAAACTCGTATCTCCCCTTTAATGAGTCTACTAAAATTAAATTCGTTGGCTTGTCCTCGGTCTCTCGAAACACGCCCCAAGTTGTTATAGCAGAAAAGTCCGCTGTTTCCTTTTTCATAAAAGCTGTATCGTAAGATTGTATAACGTGCTCTAATTTTGGCAATGTATCTTTGTCCCACTTCTTCCACCATTCTCGTTTTATAATGGCACCTTCTTCAGAAGTTGGATTTTGCATCCACTGCGCGTTCCATTTAGCAACACTTATGGATGCTTTAACAGTTTCTAATTCCTTGAAATTCCAATACTCAGGCCATACGGGTTTACCACTAGGCATAATCGCTGGAAACTCAATTAGCTCCCACTGATCCGATTTTGCTTCCTTTTGATGATTTAATAACATTCCCGTTAAATCTTTTGTATTCCACCTCGTCATTACACAAACAATAGATCCTCCAGGTTGTAACCTTTGACGAGGACCTGATGTATACCACTCGTAAGCCTTCTCAAGCGCTGTTAGGTTCATTGCGTCTTGTTCTGAGTGAGGATCATCAATAATTAATAAGTCGGCACCACGACCCGTTATGGCACCACCAACACCTGCTGCAAAGTACTCGCCGCCTTGCGCGGTTTCCCATCTGCCTGCTGCTTGTGAATCTTCTCTAAGTCTTGTTTCAAAGACTTGTTTGTACTCTGGACTATCCATTAACGTTTTAGCTTTACGCCCGAATCTAATGGCAAGCTCTCCGGTGTGAGTAGTTTGAATAATTTTTAATTTTGGGTTACGCCCGATCATCCAAGCGGGCAGCAAGGAGCTAGCGAACTCGGACTTTGTATGTCTTGGTGGCATATTGACAATTAATCTCTTAAGCTTGCCTTCTGCCATTTCGTTAAATTTTTTTGCAACAATTCTGTGATGAGTTCCCTCGATGAATTCAGGCCAAATATGCTTGGTAAAACTTAAAAAGTCCTCACGAATTTTTAAAATTTTTTTCTTCTCTGCGAGCCTCAAATACATCCTCATGAAGTCTTTTTTTATATCTGGTGGGAGTTTTTTGATCTTTTCTAAGTCTATAACCATATATTTTTTTGCAAAATTTTTTTAAGGTGCTTTTGGAACCCATTTTGTTTTTACCGACTGAAACCGTCCAAATCAAGCAAATAAAGCCCAAGGTTTAGTATCTTTTTTTTATAAAGATATTTAATATTTATAAAAAGTGCAAATTCTCAAACGAGTCTGGTACCTCTATGAAATTCTACCTGGAGTTGTACCGGTGACGAGTGTCGAGGATCTACCTCATTTTATCTAGCAATTATTACTATCGATAACTTATCAACTATCAATACAAATAACGATTCGCAATTAGGACTTTTCTAAAGCTCTTCTAGTCTCTCGATACACGACTCGAATCCCTCGCGAATCGGTTCGAGTTTCAAGCCTTGAGTAGCTAGCGACTCTATCTGGTTGCCCTCATAAAGTTTTATGACTTCATCAACTAGTTGCATCGCAAGAATAAAACTATTCCTTGAATGTTGTATGTGGAAGGCAATTTGGTGAGGTGAAAACTTTAACTTATGACGTTTTGTCACTTTCAGCTCAACAGTAAAGAAAGTCTTATTCTTATTATATCCCAATAAATCGGGTGTACCAAAATGGCTTGTGTTTTCTATTTTTGTCCATTTTATATTGGGTGTTTTCTTCTTTAAATATTGCCACAATTCAGACTCATTTTGGACCATATTTTGACGTTATTGGTTCTTTTTAGATATTGCAACAGATTTCTTTTAATAGAGCTTCACAACTCCAGGTAGTATTTAATTTATTTAAAGTTTGACTCTATTATGGGATAATGTAAGATAATTTTAATATGTTTTTAAATAAATGGAAATATGCTTTTAGTGGGTTTTCTAGAAATGTTTTTAAAGTACCATTTAATTCTAATTACATAATATTTAACAAGGAAAGGAATGAAAACCCACATTTAAACAAACAAAGGAAAGTATGAATAAATATAAATATAATATAAATAGCTTTGAAAATGCTCTAATGGTTGAAAATTATCCTTGGGGTTTTAGATTAAAAACAAAGCGAAAATATTGGATTGAAAGCAACAAGACACAAGGCGACAGACTTTGTTTTTGTACTTTGAATCCTAAAACTGACAAATGGTGTGCAGTTAAAAAATCAACTTATAATGCCGTTGAACTTTTATATATAGCAGATAATGGACATATAGAGTCTGACTCTATTTATAAATATGGAGTAAATGAGGAAGAAATAAAAAACTTCCTATCTGAAGTTGATTACGAACAATTAAACGATTTACAAAAAAAACAAATTTGTAAATTGAGATCAATAAACAAAGTAATGGAAAAGGTGACTTTTAAAATTGCCAAAGTTTCAGAGTATAACTTGTCCGATCCTCTCGACTTAATAAGAATGAGAAGAGACAACAGTTCACCAGAGACCAAAGCAAAAGAACAAGAGCAAAACAAGATTAAAAGTCAGATTTCAAGTGCTATTGATTCGACTTATAATCAGTGTTTAGTTAAGAATAATTTGAACTAGTAAGACTTAAAACGGATTAGAAATAATCCGTTTTGGGACTTATTATAAAATAGGTCATAAACAAAACGAAAGAAGGAAACAATGGACAAGTTAAAAGTAAAAATAGAATTTAATTGTTTAGCAAATAAAGAAGAGACAGAGGAGCAATTAAATAAGATAGTTAACTACCAAATTTACGAAAAAATATGGAATGTTGACTCTAGTAAAGGTGTTAAATTAACTATAACAAAGGCGAAACAATGACAAAAGAAAATATATACTCTAAAGAATATAGATTGGATTTAATAGACAAGATTAAAAATCCAAGACTAAAAGCACTATATCAAGAATGGGGTATGAATGAAACAACATGGCTTTTAGGCAAATATTTGTCTGATGTGCTTGGTGATGATGGAGTCTTCTATAATACTTATAGAGATTGTTTTGAACAAGGAAAACACAAAAACAAAATGTTAGAAGATTTTAAATTCTTTACTCAAGCAGAAAATATGAAAGACTTTTTCAATAAACTACAAATTAAAGAACTGATAAAGTATTCATCATTTTATTTAAAATAATTAACCAAGAAAGGAAAAAATGACAATAAGCAAAAAGAAAATAAACTATTGCAAAAAGGGTAATTTCTTTTGGGTTAAGTACAAAGACAATCCAACAGATAATTATGAATCTATAATGGCTTATCCTTTATTTGACGAGGTTATTCATAGTTTAGAGAAACAAGGGTATAAAGTAACAAACTAAAAGAAAGCAAACAATGAATTTAAAAGAGTTAAAAGGTGAAATAATAACCAAAAAGAAGGCTTTGAAAATCATTAAGAATCATGGCAATTCTAATTTTTCAGAATTAAAGGATTTTATCAAAAAATGTGGAAATAGGGCTAATTACAAGGCAATCGAGGTTTTTTATTGGTTAGGGTATTAAATTTGACTAAAACGAGCTCTCAACCTGGAGTAGTATTAAATTTAAAACTTGATTACAAAATAGGATATTGTAAGATAATTAAAAATAAAATAGTTAATTAATGAAAGGAAAAAAAATGGAAAATATAAAACAATTTCTACTTCGAAAAAATGAGGATAAATATCTATTTAACAAGATAAAAAAAGAACACAAAGTAGAAGCTGAGGAATATGGTTGTTATATTGAGTTTGTGGCACACTCAAATGGATCAGAAACAGATTTTGAAACGCGCACTCATTTATTTTATGAAAAACATAAAAAGGAAATATGGAAAATCATAAATAAAAATGGTGGCTTATTAGAAGTATTAAAAAACGATAACGACCAACAATACATTGAAGATGATGAAACTTTTAAATGTGTTTTATCTTGGTTAGCTGTTGAATTTGTTGCAAAAAAACTACAAGCGAACAAGCAGAAACAATGAAAGGAAAAAATGAACAAAAAACAACTTAAAAAAATGGTTGATTGGATGTACTCAAAAGATAATCCAAATCACGAGTATAACAGAAAAACATACGGCTTTAAAAAAGCAACGTTGAAGTGGTTGAAAATACGAAAGAGAGAAACAATATGACGAACAAGCAAATAAAAAAGAACTTAGTTCAAGATATGAAAAAAGATATTGAATTAAAAAAGTATGTAAAAGATATTGAAGATTTAAACACAACGCAATTTAAAATCTTAATCAATATTTTTAAGAAGTTTAAAACAAACAAACAAAAGAAAGGAACAAATGAACATCACACAATTAGAGAAAGAAATAGTCAAAGCAGTTAATATGGAAATTAATAGAGCAGATGAGATTAATTTTGATGGTAACGATTGTTATAATGCAACAGTAGAGTTAAAAGATTTGAGAAGATTTGTTAAAAAATGTTTTAAAGATCATCTTAATGGTACTGATTAACAAAGAAAGGAACAAATGCCAATAGAACACTATAAAGATTTTGAGATTTGTGAAATGTATCACAAAGACCAAAAACCATATTATATTGTATGCAAAGAGTTTAAAGAAGATCCATTTTGGGAAATTGGTGGAATACAATATGATAGTATAAAACAAGCTAAAATAGACATTGATGACAATGTTTATAATTAACCAAGAAAGGAAAAAATGATAAAATGTAATAAATTAGAGCAAGAAGAAAAAAATTGTATAATAGTATTATTGCGAGATTATAATGGCTCTTGGGATAACTTAAAAAAAGAAAAAAGATATAGAGAAGTTATAAAATATTTTAAACAAATGAAAGGAAAAAACAATGAACTATAATATAATACTACTAATAGGCTTGACTCTAATTATTGGTGGATTTCTTTTATTTCTATATTCAGAAATGAAAGAAAGAGAGATTGATAGACAACAAGCCGAGAATCAAAAATTTATTGACGCAATCTTGCGAACTCAACAACTACAAAACATAAGAAAGGATATAAGAAAATGAAACTATTAGGAATATTGTTTGGCTTTATATTTGTAATAATTGGATTAACTATTGCAGTTTATTCAATTCATTATGTTGTTGGATTATTAATTACTTTTGGTGGATTTTATACTACTTTAATAAGTCTACCGCATTATGGAGAAAGGATATAAGATAATGGATTATGAAACTTTATGGGAAAGTGAAATACACATTGAAGAAAATAATTTACCATGTGTTATTGTAGAAAAAGACAACACATATAAAGGAAAAAATAAATACATGGTTTATGAATATGAAGATGGAACTCACCATTGTTATAGTGGAGAAGAAACTAAAGAAAAAGCTATTGATGTTGCTATGGATAGAGAAATAAATTTTAAAGATGAATAAACAATTAATAAAACAAAATTTAGAGGAGTTAAAAAAACAAACTCTTTTAAGCATACTAAGTGCAAAAGGTGTAATTTGGACTTATTATGAAAATAAACTCTGCCATAGAGACACGCACAGTAGCCTTGAAACCTTTTTAGGTATCAAGGGTCGAGCAGAAAAACAATAGAAAGGAAATAAAATGAAAGAATACATAGTAGATATAAAAGGTGTTTGTATTTTAGAGGATGAGTGGGAAAATACACACATAACTATAACTAGAAATGGAATATCTGACACACTAGAATTTGATAAGTCAGATATAGTTGAAACAAAAGAAAGTGAAGAATAAAATAGAAAGGAAAAAATGGAAAAACCAGAAGATTTAATGATGACTCTTGCAAAATCAATGCACGATTCAAACAGATCAGGTGCAAACTATGGAAAGTTATTTCTATTAAAAGATATAATAATGGAACTAAACAACTTAGATTTGGGTATAAGCTCTAAAGCTGCAATCAAGACTTTTTTAGAAAATAAAAAAGCTGAAATTAAAAAGGATATTGAGAGAGACAGTAAGTTTCCAGATCCTTTTTTGGATAAACTGTAAGGAAAAAATGAAAAAAGATTGGAAAGTGACATTGAGTTATAATGTAAAACATGAGGACATTTACTTAATTCAAAATGAGACCAAAGAAGATGCAATTTATATCGCAGAAAATCAAAATAATAGTTCTAAATATAATTGTACTTGTATTAAAGAAGATAAATCAGATGTTGAAGATGAGGAAACAACTATTAGAGAAGTAGTTTGGAGCAGTTTCGCTAATAGTGAGAGAAAAGATTGGATAGACAAGGAAGCCAAACAAGAAGATTTAATAAGTAGAGGGTTATGCCTAAAGTGTGGTGAGTACATCAAACCAGATGAAAGAGATATGAACACACAAGGTTATTGCCCTACTTGTTAGATGTAAACTAAAGGAAAACAGAAAGGAGAAAATGAAAAAATATACTAAAAAAGATTTTTTAGAATATGCAAGTGCTTTTGATTATTCTGAAGATGTAGAAAATAACAATTTAGGTGGTTATAAATCTGATGAAGAAATAAAAGAAGATATGAAGTCCTGGAGTTTAGAAAAATTTCACGATTTTTATGACTTTACTCATTATGATTGGGAAAGTGGAAAACAAATAAGACCTTATTATCTTTATAAAAAACAATGACACAACAAGATGAAACACATTTTGAACTACACGACAAAAACAAGGATGAACGATACCAAAGACAAAAAATCATCCACCTAGAAGATAGAATGAAAGTGCTAGAGAAATCTGTTGAACGATTAAATAAACTAATAGGCGATATAATGGGAGTTAAAGAATGAAAAAAATAATATCATATACATTAAGAATTATAGTGCTTATAGTTTTGTCAATTTTATTTGCAGTTATTTTTTGGAATTAAATAGTTAATTTCTTAGCTTGTAGATTAAAATGTATAAATCTAAAAGGATCTATACCATTATCCACACTAAATTGATGTGGTAGCCACGAATTAAATAACAACAAAGTACCTGGTTTAACTGAAAAAATCTGTCTTTCCATAGCTGGACAGAGCTTAGAATGGTCCTTAATAGGTAAATTAAGCATCATACGGCCTGAACGAGGATCGTGAAAGATAGGTTTTGAGGTTCTATCAGAACACTCAACAAAATAAAAACCTGATATATGATTATCCCAATGGACATGAGTATCTTGATGTCCACCACCTTCATAAGCAAATTTTTGAATCCACATTTCAGTATAGCTTAAAGCATAATTAGTTAATTCAAATCCTTGATCTTCTAAAATATTTTTACCGGTATTTCTTATTAACAATTCAAACTCTTTTAATCTTTCATCTTTATAAAGCTCTGGTCCTGAATGATAAGACATACCATGATCTTTAATCTGTGCATTTAATTTTTTATGTCTATCATCAATACTTTGTTTTGCATCCAATATTGCTTTGTCCGTATATTCATCACACGCAGCCATAAAATCTTTATTATCTAAATACTCTGGTATTTCTGCTTGATAAATGAATGTGTCGAATAATGATACTGTTTTTAAATCACTCACTACAAGACTATTCCACCATGATCTTTAATGACTTTCCCCATAGGTGCGTGTTCAGGTATAACTTCTATAACGATTCTATGTGATTCTCTTGCGCCTAGAATTCTGTTTTCCAATAGTTTTACAGCTTTAATGTCGTGATATACACCATCCAACGTTCTAACCTGCATTCTAGCATGTTTAACTGTCTCTGCTTTCAAAAACTTATCTAATACTTGTCGTATTAACTTAGCATCAATCATTACTTGCTTTTTACGACAAATAACGTTAAAGGTCAAGTATGGGAGTACCAAAAAGATTAACAGAAATGCAGAGAAAATTTGCCCACGAGCTTGTAACTAATGAAGGTCGTAAATATGGATATGAATGCGCCATTGAAGCTGGATATGAAAAAACCAGATCAAGACAAACTGCGTATGAACTACAAAACCCTAAACTATTTCCTTTAGTAGTAAAATATATAGGTGAAATTAGAGAAGAGTATCAAAAAAAATATGATGTCACTTACGGTAGACATATAACAGAACTTGGGAAAATTAGACAAGACGCATTAAAAAAAGGCGCATGGTCCGCCGCAGTTAACGCAGAAGTTGCCAGAGGTAAAGCAGCCGGATTATATATTGAACAAAAAATTATACGGACAGGCAAGTTAGATGATCTGTCTGCTGAGGAGCTAGAGACGAGGATGAAAGATATTATAGATCAATACTCACCTATACTTGAAGGTGTTGAGCCTGAAGATATTAAAAAAGAAGTTAAAAAGAAAGCTAAGGAGTCAAGAATTCCAAATCTTAAAAAACTTAATTAATCTTTCTAATAGATTGAATTACTGCTGTTGGTATTAGTGTTGTATTACCAATATCTTCAAATGTTTCTTTATCTTTTGTTTTAATATAGTCACAGAAAATTCTAGTGACACCTTTTTTTTGACTTAACAGATAACCTTTAGACACACATGTAGGCAGCTTAGACTTGTTTAAAGATCTAGTAGAACTCCAACCGGCATCACCTTCAATATCCGCCCATTCTATTTCTACAAATGGATATTTGGATATATCACTTCCTAAAGATTTTAAATTTAGAGGAATTGTCTTCTTGTTTTTGATTCTTCTTTTTGTTTTCTTTTTTGATTTTCTTTTTCGCATAGTGATAACCTGGATTGTGTTTGGCATGAAACTTATCCCAAAATTCCGTCTCTGTCACCATACTTATCAATGTTCCAATCATAATTTTGTCTTCCACATTTTAATGTGGAAGTAAACCTTAAATAATCATTGGTATACAACACTTTTTAAAAATTTTCCGAATCTTCCACATTTTTAAAACAAGCTGAATCGTGAAAAACCGTTGGTATTAAACACTTTCTACATTTCTACATAAAGGTGTAAAATACTTTTGAGCACACTCGCCCCAAGTTTGGGAAAAAAAATGTGGAAATGTGGAAAACACGTATTATCCTTATGTACCAATGTTAATAGCGATTCCGACCTTCCACGTTTTCCACATTTTTGAAATGTAAAATGCGTTTTATGCGTGTTTTTGGCACCTTTTTCCACACTTTTGAAGAGAAATTGGCTAAATGGACAGACTGTCGCACCGATTTTGCTGTATTTTTGAAAAATCTTCCACATTTTCGAGGTCAGATTTATCGAGACAAAATGACCAAATGTGGCAACTTTAAGGCATTTGCCACATTTCAGACACATTGTGGTATTTATGTCACACTCTTTGACTCGTAATAATCTGAAATTTTTCGCAGCCACTTCCATTTCCACTCTCGAAACTCGCTGCCATTTACGATGAACCTTTGAAAAAAATTATCTGGTGTACACATTAAGATCACCCCCTGTTCAATTTTTGTACCATAAATACAATCATGAGCTGTAGCATAAGCCACTAGCTGCAAGAACATATCTTCTATCCACTCGATCTTTTTTGGTTTGTTGGATTGTTTAAAATCAACTATGCTTTCGCGCCCCTGATAAATTCCACACATATCGGTCTGACCGGCATATAAACCAGGATAATACAAAGTGCATTCAACCCCCCACACCTCATGAAGATCAGGAAAACCTTTTTCAATAATAGTTTGCCCCATGCTACTCGCTTCTCGCCCAACGTCTCTTAAATCCAGGATCTTACCACCTTGTAAATACGCTTCAAGATAGCTATGCATCGCTGTCCCGCGCTTGGCAGCTTGGTCCCTGATTCTATCCGCCTCAACCTTGCCAACTCTCGAAGCCCAGCGGGAGAGGCTCTCAGCTTTTTCAAGGCTTTGAGTCGCTTGTAATATCGTTGTAACACTTGGTAGTTTCTCGTCATTAACATCATAATGTCGTCCTCCCTTTAGTGTTTCCCTTATACTTTTAGGATATTTATATAGTTTATTCCACTTCATTTTATATACCTGTACTTATATTTAATTTGGATATAACTAATAATTGAAGATTTCTTATCTTATCATTTTGAGATTTTATTATTTGTTGATAATCTGTTAAGGTGCTCCAAAGATCATTTAAGTCGTGAAGCATCATAGCTATAAAAACTAAGACTATAATAAGACTTAAGGCCATAATCAATAAAAGTAATTTTTCTAAAGGGTCATTCATATCTCATTTCCCCAACTATCCCAACCTTCAGTTTTTTGTCTAGCAAATAGTTCTATTCTTGGTAGATCACCACAAAGTTCAACTATTCTATTCCTAACACAATCAGGTTTTCTACTATGTTCTCTAATCTTATCCATTACTACCTGATGAACACCTTTACCAACTCTTTTAGGTTTTCCTTTAGTAGCAAGTAAGCAAATTTCATTGTTAGCTCGTGTCCAATATCCTAAACCCCAAAATAAACTATCTGCTTTTTTATTTTGTTTAATCCAACTAAAACCACAAGTTTTATATGTAAATCCCCACGATTCTATTGTTTCTAGTCCCTCTTTTAATAAAGGATATGTAACCCAAATAAATAATACACAATCATTTTCAATAATTTCACTCACCGGCAAATTTTTAATATCGTTAATTGTCATAACATCATATTTTGGAGATTTTTCTTCACCTTTGTTAGACCATGTTTTAAATGTCCAAGCTGGATCTGCATAAATAATATTATATTTTTTATCTGGGAAAGGTATCATTCTCTCTCAGCCTTAATAATAGCACGTCCTATTTCTTCGACGATTTGCGGGACGATAGAATTTCCCAATGCTTTAAGTCGGTGTACCCTGCCGGATACCCCATAAGCCACTCGACCCACGTTGGGTTCAACGAGCCACCAATCGTCTTGCTCAACCCTGCTCCCTTTCCTGTCTTCGGATTGATTCCACTTCTCTCTGTTGAGGTTGGTGTTGGCATCATTTGAACTGCTGCCGTCAAGTTGTGTTGAGCTGCTGCCCTCGCTCCTTTCCTCTTGATTAAACTCTCTGGATTCTCCTGTCCTGATGCTCTCGGTGTTGGCCACATCAGATTCGGATGGGCTACCTGATCGTTGATGCTGATTGGCATCTTCTTCTCTAATTTCATCTTCATTCGTGTCGAAGAGCTCGGTCCCCTGTTGCAATGTGCGTCTGGAGTTCTCCACATTCTCACTGTCTCTGGATCCACCTGTTCCCTTAAATTCGCTGGTCTCGTTCTGCCCTTTCTCGTTGTTGTTGCTTGACGCAGCAGAGCTTCCTTCGATCTTTGAGGTAGATAATCCATCGTGTTTGGTGTCGCCCACATCACTTGTTGATTCAGAGGTGGCACTTGTCCCCCTCCAGGATGTGGTTTTCTCGGTTTCATTATGTTGTTCGAATCGAATGTTGTTGGTGTCGACCACAGATTCTTCTCGGATGGCAATGAACCAGATTCTCTCTCTTCTATGGGGAGCACCGACGCTTGCAGCTGGAATAAGAAACGGTTGGACTTCGTATCCTTCGTCTTCCAAGTTAGAGCACACAGTCTCGAAGACCATGCCGTTTTCGATGTTAACAATGCCTCGCACATTTTCGCCAATAACGTATCTCGGTTTGAATATTTTGATAATTCGAAACATCTCTGGCCAGAGATATCTGTCGTCACTCGTTCCTTTTTGCTTGCCCGCGACGCTAAAACTTTGGCATGGGAAACCTCCTGTGATGATGTCTGGAAATTCAATTCCGTCTGCTTCGAGTCTTTCTTTCGTGATTTCTTTGACATTGTCATATATTTTAGTTCCTTTCCAATGTTTATCAAGTATTAATTTACAAAATTTATCTATTTCACAAAAAGCTGTTGTTTTAAAATGTCCTGTTCGCTCTAAACCTAAACTAAAGCCACCTATACCACTGAATAGATCTAGTATTTTATACATATAATTTATATGTAAAAGTTTGGTAATTTTTTTCCCATCCAAAATCAATTTTTGATTTTTTTAATTTTTTTTCAGATATAATTTGATTTCGTTTTAAACTTGTTAATCCTGGATGTGTAATAATATATTCTTTTATTTTTTTCATTCTCTTTCTAATGTAATAAGCCTTCTTGTTTAGTTTCTTTCAAATTTTCAACAAACTCTCTGGTCTTTTGCATATTTGATTCATATACTTTTGTCCAAATATAAACTTCATTATTAATTTTATCTAAATGCTTACAACATTTTTTAGGCATCCAAACTTTTAAACCATCAATTTTAAATCTGATAGCTTTTTCTCTCGTCTCTAGCAACTCGTCAAAATTAACTTTAGTATGATAAAATAACGGATCTTTATTAAAACTCATTTTTCTCCTTTCTTTTTCTACGCATCCAAACTCTTAGGATGTTAAATATATCAGACAACCTTACCTGATTTTTACGAAGATTGCAACCAACGCAGCAAAATACTAAGTTATCTAGCATGTACGTCTTAGTTGCATCTAATCTATCTATTGAAAAATTTGTTACTATCTTTGGTCCTCGTTCATTGTATCCTCGCTTCTTGTTGCCCAACACTCGTTTATAAGTCCAAGATTCTTTACAATACTCACACACTCTTCCATGATCTTGAATATATAATATGAGTTCAGCGTAAATTTCTTTTCTAGTGCAATTAGGCACCCATTTAAGCCTTGCATTTTTCTTCTTGTGTCTATAGAATATACCGTTGATTACTTCCATAACATAGCCTCTTTCGGTGTTCATATATTTATGTTCTTGAAGTGCGATTTTCTCTTTATTTTCAAGCCTATACACAGCTTTTCGTTTTTTATCGCAAGGCGTGCAGCAGAAATTATAACTACCATTACGGCTTAAATAAAATTGATCTAAAGGTAAATCTTTTTTACAGATACTACAATTCTTATGCACCTAAAAGTTTATCTCCGTCTATTAATATAATATTATGTTTACTAGCGTATTCTCTTGCACCAGGTGAAAATTTAGAAGAAGTTATAAACATTAAAACTTTTTTATCTTTAGTTTTTTCTTCATCACTACCTGCCTTGAAATCTCTTACAGCTCCAGGAGGAATAGGGGTGTTCCAATGTTTACATTGTACTAATAAATATTCTGCTTCTTCATTATCCAATATTTTAACAGCTCTAATATCAATACCACCATCATAATTATTTCTAGTTTTAACTTCATATCCAAGTTTTTTAACATACTCCTCACAGTATTCCTCAAACTGTGCGGGGCATAACTTATCAATTTTTACAGCTTCGGATATTTCTTTATTGTTATAATAAAGAATACCATTTAAAGCGGTGTTTCTATATTTTCTTTCTCTTTTGGTTATGTTCTGACCCCATTTAGTTGCTGAAACAAATGTGTGGTTTTCTGGTACCCATCTGTCTAATTGTTTTGCTAATAGAAGTTGTTTTTTAGAAGGTTTATTGCCACTAGGTAATTTTCTAATATGAGCACATCTAGAACCACTGAATTTTTTACTTTCATTAAAGAAATCTTTTTCACGTTTTTTTTGTTCCTTACTATAATCTCGTATGTATTTAGTTCTAGGAAAGTATATAGGATACTCCTCGTTAGTATTACTTCCATAAGGTTTTCTTCTTCCTTGATATTGCATACTAGAAGTTCGGTATCTCAATACTTTGGCATCTCTAATACATGTCGCAAATTTAGTATATATTTCTTGTAAACATTGTTCTGAATAGTCCTTATCGTATTTTAAATTATGCCAAATCATATATTTAAAATCAACTTCTGTTTTTGAAAAAACGTCTACTAAATATCTGCCATTTTTTTCACATAAGACAATAATAATAAAATCTTCATATTCTCTAAAACGGACATGAATAAAATTAGGGTCGTGAAGAAACTCGTGAGCTCCATCAAAAGGCATTAAATAACCTGTTTGACTATCAATAGCTTCTTGTAGAATATGTTTATCCTTAAAATTAAATTCTTTAATGTCCTTGTATTCATGGATATAGCTTTCTTTATCAAAAATATCTTCTACTATGTCCACATGTTTATTTAAAATAGGATCAAATATATCAACTTCATTAATAATTTTAGAATCTTCCATACATAAAGGAAAATTATTATTTAAAGGACTAAATAATAATTCAAATACATCTATTTTTTTCCAAAAAAGAAGACAATCTACTTTAGATTTATTTTCTGTTTCAATATTTTTACCATCGCAAAAAGTAAGACCTTTATTAGCATGATGATATAATAGGGATGCTTTTAAAAAATTTTTTTTCATCAAACTAGCTACATGTTTACTAGATGAATCTTTTGTTAATAAAGAAATATCTAAATATTTTTCATAAGGAAATATATCTCTCATATATTCTTTTTTAATGTCTTCCAAACTACGTTTATTTTTTAACATTTCAAAAAATAAATTTTCTTGTTGGTATTTCTCCGAACACATTAAATGTATATTCCAACATTGTCTTAAAGCTCTGGTGTATCCTGTTTTTAAGAGGGTAGAGTTATTAAAAATGTATTGGGGCTTTGATTCTGGGCTGTCTTGGCAAATCTGTAGACTTGTTATGACATATTGAGATTCGGCTGCTTCATCAAAAAAATATTTAAACTCTTTTACTTTAATTTCAGGACATGTTTGATGCTCTCTGAATGTTTTTATTAATCTATTCAGTCGCAAATTATTTTTAAAAACAATTCTTACTGCCCGGTTCTTAGCAATTTTAGGAACAACTATATAGAAAACAATTTGTTCATTAAATTTTTTATCAAACCAATCAATTTGACTATAATTATAAACTTTGCTTTCATATATACTTGCAATTACTTTTCCTATAGAAAAATTAGATTTCCTACTGTCACCAAGAGTTAAAGCTAAAATTTTTTCGTTTTTTCTATGTATATCATTTCCAACAAGTAGTATACCATCTTTATAGGATTTAATAGGTATATTATATTTAAATGAAGGTATATGTGAATATTCTGAATAATCAATTGGAACTGTTTCTGGGTAGTATAAATTTTGAATTTCTTTATTTTTCTGAACATTCCAATTGACATAATCAAAAGTTAAAACATCTTTTTGTTTTTTATGCGCTTGTTTAAAAGCAAAAAAAACAGTTTCGACATCTTCTCTAACAGCATTACCTTTGATTGTATTATTTAATCTTTCAATTTTCTGCATGTCCATTTTCTCACCACTATAGGACCAGATAAGTTCTGATTGCGGGTATTGAGATTCTAGCCAGTATTTTGATTCTTGATATTTTTTATCGTAGTATTTTTTTCTATCTTCTTTCGGTAATGTATTGATAGCTGCTTTCCATTTCTTATGCTCAGGAGTGTCATGGAGTTTTTCAGTATCAAGACCTCTTAAGCCTTCCGCAAGTTTATCAAGTTCCTCAAAAGTTTGTGTTTTATTCATAGTGTCACCAACATAAAAATACTTAGTAAAATTACGCAAGTTAATGTACTAAATATAATTATAAATATTCTATTCATTTTTTAATCTGGATTAACTATACTTTGTAATAAAACTATTTTATTTTGAGCCTTAACAATTTCATCTAAGTGCTGCTCGATTCTCGTATATAGTCCATTAAACAAATCCTCCGGATGCTCGTCGTTCGTTTCCATAGACAAGACTTTTTTTAATTTTTTTTCTTCATCTATGATTATATTAAATTGTCTTTTAATAACTCTTTTTGCTGTTGTTTGGTTCATTCTACTCCTGGTTTAATTTTTAATTTTTTAATTTGTATTGAATCTGCCACGTTGCCGGATACAGAAACACGAGTGCAATCACTTTTAAATGGAAACACCCAATGTTTTAATCCTGCCGGAAATATAAACATATCTCCTTCTTCAGGAAAATGTGAGTGGTGGGTTATGTAAGATCTTGGTCCTTCACCATAAATAAAAGTTATGCCACCTGGACCTGCAGATCGTCCTGTATAGGCCTCTCGTTCCTTCTTTAGAGCTTCTGGGATGGTTAAATAGATGACCCAAGATAAGGCACCTCCATGATCGTGAGGTGGGTTGAAATCACCTGGACCTTGAAAGTTTGCCCATAAAGAATCTAATGTGTACTGTTGTTTAAAATCTTCAGGTGTTGAACCTACTTCTGGTGCCCATTTAAATCCAGCATCAGCATACATATCAAACATTTTGGTAAAGAAAGGTAGAAACATTTTACTATTTCTAAAACCTACTTCTTTGTTAACTATACCCGCTAGTTTAGGTTTAAAATCTAACGTGCTTGCTTCGGCTTCACTTAGAAATTGTAATCTTAATTTATCAGGTATTTTTGTTTTAACTAAAAGGGGTCCCCATCTAAACATTTGATAGTCGACTCTAATTTGTTTATTTTCTTTAGTAGCTATGTCATGGTCTTTAATAAAATCTTTTCTTATTTTATCGTTCATTTTTTCCTCAAATCTCTTAATTCTTTTTGATGAACAAGGTTATCGTACTGATGGTCTTCTTTAACTCTAGCTAAATCAGCTTTCAATTGTTCAATCTCTTCCATTTTTTTCATAATAATTTTATCTGACTCAGCAACACGATGGTCTCCAGCTAGTGCTTTAACTAAATCCTCTTCAGCTTTTTCGGCTTGTACCGTTAAAGTTTTAATTGTTTCACCTGCCTTTTTGCAGGCAGCTTTAAGAATCTCTTTCTGTTTCTCTAGCTGCTCGATTCTCTCCTCTAGATCAGCTGATCCTTTTACGACTCTATTCATGTCTTCATTTGTCATCATTTTTAATCCATTTTCCTCGATAAACATACTTTCTCCTCTGAACCTGGTAACCATTATCTTTGCACCATTGGTTCGCATATTTTTCAATGAGTTTAGACTCCAGTTGAGCGCCCCCATGTTTAGGTTTTTTTATCATTTTTTTTAGTTACCATTTTTATCTTCCATACTTGTTACAACAGACACTCCAAGATTAACCAAATCCATTGTGTCCACACTGCAATGATTCAAACTAAAGGTAAGCATTAAAATACATATAAATTTTTTCATTTAATATACCTACTATTGCCATAATCTATATCTAAAATATATTTCTTACCCTGTAGTTCTATTTCAGTTCCAGTGTTAACTTTTCCGCAATGACTTAAGCAAAGGGTGAGTATCAAAATACTCATCAAACTCTTTATCATGTACTTCTCCTTTCGAATTACACTGTGGACATTGCACTACTTGGTCCACTTTTCTTTCTGCACTTTCTTTGACTTTAAAAAACCCGTTGCCTTTGCATCTTGGACAAATTTTAGGTTCCATTACATTACCACTCTTTCAGCTTTTTTATCTTCTTTTTTCGTATTATCTTTGCTATTCTCAATAGGTTTTAAGCCTACGATCAATGCAATCAATTGAAATACTTCTGCATAAGGTCTGTTTTGTAAATACTTTAAAAGCATTTGTCTCTCTTCTTTTGATATTTTAAACATTATTTTCCCTTTCCGTTTAACTTTTCTACTTTTTCGTTTACTAAAATATTTACTGTTTGACTTCGACTTATAGTTGTGTTTGGCACAATTACGCGTCTAAGCCTATCAATTTTAGTATATGTATCTTTTGATAAAGACACATTTTTATATTTGCTTATATCGGTCATATGATATAGTTTCCTTTCATTATTTATAGGATAATATATAAATTTCTAGAGGAATGTCAAGATGAAAATAATATTAACACTGCTAATGTGTAGTTATGCAGCGAATGATTGTATGCCGCCGTATACATGGCACGAAACATTTGAAGACCCATACTCATGTAGTATTTTTGGGTATGAAGAATCTGCTAGAAAATTGAGAGAAATAGGTCAAGAGGAAGTTAATAGGCTTGGAATATCTATCACGTTCAGGTGTACATACTACCCTGAAGCAACTACTTAATTATTTCCATATACACCCAAAAAAATCTCCGCTACCATCATTCATCTGGTGTGCGTTAATTGGGTTCTCATAATAAGTACTCAGTTTTATTCTTAATATATCACAAAGATCAGCGTATTTAACCGTCTCATCAAATAACTTTATATTTTCCAGCATTTCTTTCGTCACTGGAACCAGATGGTATAAACCATCGGTAAGAATTATTAATTCCATTAATCTTCTGAAGTATCGCCGTGTTTTTTTTTACCCCATTTAATGATTTTATCAAAGTTTTTAGCTTTAATGTTCATAATGGGTCCGTACTTCTTCCAAGCTTTAGCAACTAAATTTAATTCTACTAACAATAGCGGCCATTGCTTTTTAGATATATTACTTACTTTTATGTTTATTTCTTTGCTCATGAGTACGCACTAACCTCATCTACTGAATAGAAATATTTATTAATATCTCTATATTTTACATTACATTTATCAGCCCAGTATTTGATAGCATCAGCTCTACCCCATTCACCATTACCTTTAGGACCTTTTCCACATCCTTTAGGTACTCCAGTATAACCAGAGATATAAATGTCCATAGTGATTCTAAAAAACTCTGATAAGTTTTTTACATAAAGATCAAAAGAATCCTTACCTTTAAAAGCTACTTTGTATACTTTATACATAGCTTTTATTTCTTTATCTTTCTTCATTGATTCTATTTTTTTCATTCTTCCCAACTATCTATGATTTGTTCACCAGTTGAATTGTCAATATATATTACCCATTTACCGATAGTAATATATGCTGAATATTTAGATCTTATATCAACTTTAATCATTAGTATTCATACCTCTCTATCAGAGCATTAACTCCAATGTTATGAATGCACTCATCATTGAATTCTTCTAAATCAGAACGCATTTTATCATTATTGTTTTTATTATCTTCTAGTATGCTTTTTACTCTGTCAGCAACATAGAACAAACATACTCTTTGCTCTACTGCTTGTCTTTGAAAATCCTTTACAGGATCTTTTTTTGTTTTTGGCATTGTTTTTCCTTTCTTTGCTTTCATAAATCCTATATAATCATATATAATAGCTTTGTCAATTCATAAAATAGACAAAATGTCACATCAACGTCCCTGACCTTTGTATTTTTTAAATTGCCTGCGTTTTCCTTTGTTCATTTTACACAAGCTAGGGTTGCGTCCTATTGAGGTTTTATGAAATATAGGTTCATGTGGTATTTTTGCGTATAATCCTTTTGCTTTTTTAGCCATTATGCTTCAGGTTTTATATCTTCCTTTATATCTAGTGTAGGTATATATTTTATTACACCATTTATTTTTTGCTCTAAATCAGTTCCACAAGTTATACATCTATAAAAATCTTTTGTTATAGCTATTAACATAGTTGGTTGCTTACATGTTGGACAAACACCGTGAGTTACTTCTGAACTAAAACCTTTTTTAAAATAATCTTTCATTTTAAAATTAATACAACAAGTATTGCAAGAAGTATATAACCTTGATTTTGATTAACAAAAGTTCTTAATCTTTTTAGAGCTACTCTCATTCTACAACCTGTCCACTTTTCCACTTCATTTCTGGAAGGCCATTCTCATACCTTTTACCATCGAATGTTAGAATCTGTTTTCTATTAGCACCCTTTTCATTGTAGCTCACGTGAATCCAGCCCGCTTGACCATCGTTGGGTTTGTAGAACTCGAGAATACATTGATCAAAATCTACGTTATTAGTCAGCCAATAAGCGACTTTAATATTAGGCTCTCCGTTGATTTCGAAGTCACAAGCTTGGCCCTTAGCATGCTGCGACGTTTTTTTGCTGCCGATCGCTTCACAGAGCGCCTCGCTGCGGTAGCCCGAGGATACCATAATAGGCTTGTCAAAGTGCGCACGCACCGGTTCCAGTATTTCATAACATACGTTTTCTAAATTTTTTATTTCACCAGCTCCTGGCGTATTGTCTATGCCCTTACGGGCGGCAACCATGCTACGTGTCATCTCTTCAAGAGTAAAATGTTTTGATAATCTCATGTTCCCTACCTTATTACTAAGGTGAATATAACGTATGCCATACCTGTAATCAAGGCTCCTACAGATACTAATAGAATACTTTCTATCCTGTTTATTTGATGTTCTAGTTTGTGTATTTTATCGTAAGTTTGTTTCTGCATAATCCTGCATAGTTTTTCATGCGATTCAATTTTTTGTAATGCGTTAGTTTTTTTCATCAGTCTAATATTAAAGAAACTATTTTCTTTTCTCCCATATATATTTCAGTTTTTGCTTTAGATTTAATGCATTTATAGACCACTCTATCAGTAGTTTTCTTGTCCCTCATCGAAATACGCTTGGCCTTCAAACATTTGGAGAGGGTGGGCTGGATACGATGCTCCTTAATTTCATGGTCCCAGATTAAAAGCAGGGCGAATACAGTCTCTATCATTGATGGTTACCTCCATTAGCAAAACTTCTTTGCTTATCTTTTAATTTTTCAATATCAGATAATATTTTATCCACATCTTTTTGTAAACGTTTTATATTTACGGTATTTGACATCATATCCTGCATTGCTGTTTCTATTTTTTCTACTTGCCCACTCATGTGTTCGATAAGCATAAATTGTTCTGAGTCAGCCGGAAGACTGCCTACAGTTGCCCCCTCGGCCACTTGATACGGAAATCCGTATTCTCGACCAGATCTTTTTCCATTAATTCTAATGTAGTTGAGATCTTATTTTGCTTCTCAATGATACCGAAGTAAGCCCATGTGCCGATCGCGACGAGGGCGATCAAACTGGCAACCGTTTTCATCGGCATCTGTACAGCTGCTTCTTCTGAAATTCTTAAAGGTTTGTTAGACATTTATCTCCTTCGGAAAATAAGGCGTATAACCTTTGTGTTTTGATTCTTCATCATCTTCACCTAATAAACCTATTACTTCAGGAACATAGTGTACCAGTAATCTTTCAACACCTTCGTGAAGAGTTTTTTTACTCATGGCACAGCCTGAACAGGCTCCAGCCATTTGTAATCTTACAATACCTTTTTCGTAGGAAAGAAAATTAATTTCTCCTCCATGCGTCGCCACATTATCTTTCACCTTAGATTCTAAAGTAGATTTGATATCTTTTATAATTTCTTCAGTACTTCTTGCTTTACCCAGTTCCATAGTTAATAATTATATCCTGTTGTTGGCTGATTATTACCTAGAACTTCAAATAATTTTTTATGTTGGTCCATGATTTCTTCATCTTTATCCATCATGTCTTCCATTTTAGTTTGAAGTTTTTCAACATGTCTTTCCAGCTTATCTACTTTATCAAGTTGAACTGCTTGAATTGTAGAAAGGTCAAACGTACGAGTAAGTGTCCAGCCGGCTAACGCCAACAAGATTCCCACCAATAAAGTCATTAATTTTTCAATCATTTTGTTTCCATTTCCAGGTTTGAGTTACCGATTTTTTTTCCTGCAATTTGTCATTTTTAGCATCCGTCTCACTTGTACCATACTCTATTTTTGTTTCATGGGGAACCATATTGTAACTACATCCAACTAAAAGTGCTAGCGCTAATATTAGACCAATTATTAAATATTGAACTAGAATTTCAGTTAGATTTTTGTTTTTTCTTTTTCTTATGTTTTTTCTTAAGACCTTTATCAATTTTGTCCTCCAGTTGTGAGACTTTTTCTTTGATAAGCACCATATCTTGGGAGAGGGAGAAAGTACGACTGAGAGTCCACCCGCCGAGTGCGAGAAGACATGCGAGAAGTGCGGTGATGATTTTGTCATTCATGTTAGTTTGCCAGTGGATTTGAAGTAGAAACCTTAATCTCTTCTATTTGAACCTTTAATAAGTCGATTTCTTTTTCATTAATTAATGTTTTAGTGTGACCATGATCAACTGGATGATCATGCTCTACTAAATCATGTTTATGCTCTATTAAATCATGTTTATGGTCTACTAATTTATGAGTGTGGGACGTATCAATATTTTCTAGTTTAGAAACTTTTTCTTCTAATACTGCAATAGAACTTTCAATTGCTGACGTGTCAACAGTAGTTTGTTCTCTAGCCTCTATTGCATCCAATTTGGTTACAATTTCCCCATATTTAATGAAACCGCCGCCTATGGCCACGATAGCTGCCACCAAAGCTGCTATTCCTGCGAGTTGATCTTTAAGTTTGCCCATTTTTTAACATTTCCAATTCATATAAAAGCTGTTGCTTCTTAAGATTAAGTTCTCCAAGTTTTCTAGCTTTGATCTCTATCTTATCATTTTGGACATAAGTTGCAAGATTAGTATTTGGGTATATTTGCCTATTATCAAAGATATTTAATTGATCTAAATAGATATTTTTTGGTTTATAAAACTGTGCATTTTGGTACATAGCTAAAGATGCTTGTTCACTTGTCATTGCATCCATTTTTATAATATTTTTAATGGCTAAATTTTTAGCAATATCTTTAATATCTTTGTCAACTTTATCCATTATTCTATCAAGGTTTTTAACGATAGCTTTTTTCTGTCGTATCTTTTTTTGTTTGGCAAGCTTCTCATTCTGAACAGTGGATGCTGTAGCAGTTTCGCTAGTAGATTCTTCTTCTTGTGTTTCTTCTTCAAACGTTTCTTCATTCTCTGCTTCTACCATTTCTGTAGACTCTTCTTCAACTGCTTCTTCTTCAGCCATTTCAGTATTTTCTTCTTCCATTACTTCTTCTTCAGCCATTTCTGTTGATTCTTCAGCCATTTCTTCTTCCATCATAGGCTCTTCTTCAATTACTTCTTCTTCTTGAAAAGTTTCTGTAGCGAAACCTTCTCCGTCCTCGGTTGGTTCCATGAATACGGGTCCATCACTTTCGGCGAATGATTCCTCAGATGAAAATTCCTCTTCTTCAGAAACCACCGGTAAGAATGTTGCAACGATTTCATTACTCTCTTCATTTATCTCCTCCATTTCTGTGTCTGTAAATTCAATCATAGGACCATCTTCAAATTCCATACCTGTCTCTTCCATAAAGAATTCTTCGTCCATCTCCATAAAGAAGTCCTCTACAAATTCTTCTGCAAATGTAAAGTCCTCAAAGGTTGGTCCCATTTCCATTTCAAATTGAGGCTCTTCATCAAAAGTAAAAGTTTCTTCTTCAAAGAATTCTTCTATTATATCTGTATCTATTTCTTCAAATATATCCTCTATCTCTTCAATAATTTCATTATCTATGACAGTGTTGTTATAAGTCATTGTAAGTTTGGCGCCTAAAAGATTTGGTCCACCTCTACTTGCTGTACCTGTATTATTATCAGTACCGCTCCAAGACCAATCTACTTTGTTGGAACCTGTGTTATTATATATAACTGTATCATTATATTGACCACACGCTGCGGATACTCCTGCTAAAGAGGATGAAGGATAACCATTACAGTTTCCTTTAAATCCATCGATGTCTGTTCTTGTTTGAGTTGTAGTAGATAATACTGTGCCGCTTGAATTCTTTAATTTAATTGTAACTGTGTGGGAATCTGTATTTCCACTATCACCTTCACAGTTTCCAGCTTCGTGGTCACAGTTTGCAACGTCTATGTAATTGTTAAGAGTAATTCCATTATCTAACATGTCCTGGGTACGATCAGTATTAGTTAGAGCAATATCATTTTTGGATAGCGTTGTGGTACCTGTAACTTCAAAATCTCCACCCACACTCCATTTATATCCACAATTTGCTTGGGAAGTAGCACAAGTAACTGTAAATCCATTTAAATCAGAACCATTAGATACGTATCCAGAGCCTCCAGGATTAATCTGGTCTGTAGAACTAGAATTCCAGTCTACACCATCCCCTGAATTTGGAAGTAGATTATTTGTTGTGATTTCTTCTGCTGAAGTTGTAAGGGTTAATACTGTCAGCAAAACGGTCAACAAAATACTTCGTAGCATAGTTAACAACTCCTATTAGTACTATTAGTTCTATTATTTCCATTATTTAGGTCCTTTTCATTATTTAACTTTTATTAAATTTTTAAGTTCTTCTTTAGCAGCTTCTCTATCTATTTTTTCTAATTCTTTTGTCATTTTAGCTTCTTCTTCAAGTCTTTTCTTTTCAACTAAAGCTACTTCTTTAGCTATTTTCTTTTCTTTTTTTTCTCTAGCTTTCATACGTTTAACATATAAATCATAATCAGGTCTTTCATGATCGTACTTAGCCCAAAGTTTCTCAGCTTCTTTACCAATACGTCCATCAATTGGACATGGCGTGCCAGCTTGTATCATTGATTCAAACACACGTTCATCCTGGCAGAGAATAGCAACTGCTGCTACCTTCATACCGAACTGGTCAAGTATTCTAGCTAATTTTAATCTTTCACAATTTTCGTCAATTACATGTTTACCACCAGATAAACCTATACCAAACGTTTGTAGTCCTGCAGAAACTCCAACAGCGCAAACATCTTGTGTCATTGTGTTATATGAAGGTGCACCTGCTGTAGGTGGTGAAGATTTTATATCTGAATTTGTAGTATTATTAGTTGTAGTTGTAGATTCGGAACCTGATTGATAGGTTGTTGTTGATTCTGAAGTGTACCCACCTTCAATTGCTGTGTTGGATCCAGTAGTATTAGTTTGTGTAGAACCTGCTTGAGCTGGTCTTGCACAAAGAGCTAAAACCAACATCATTATTATTAGTGCTCCTGTTACATAATAATTCATAAACTTCTCCATAATTATTGACAGCTTTCACATTCCCCCGTATCATCTATCACAAGACCTTCTGGCTCATCTTTTACTTCACGGCATTTACAATTATCACAGGTGCATACACCATATACATCTGTGTGAAGATCGCCATCACAGTGACAATCACAATTACAATTTTTACATTTTTTAGTCATTTTTTTTATCCTCTAAACTGGAGTAATGATAGTCGTAACTACCTTCCTCATGCTCGTCCGTAATCCATTTTGAAGTATTTTCAACCGACCAAATCTTAGTGTTGACTAGTCTGTTTATTAAATGTTCTGATGGATTGGCAGCCAGTGAAGGATCAAATGCCCTTAATCTATTGTTTGGCTGTATTGCATAATTGCCATCATCTAATTCTATTACATGACCGCACTTATGTTGGTCGGGCTTTTCCGCATAGCCGAAATTTAATTCGTTAGGATCACCCGCGCACCAATCAATGGTGAATAAGTATGTTCCTTCCCTTTTAACTTTGCGTCTGGAAATGTATGACATCTTAGATCCAGCCAACTGATAAAAAGTTGTAACACTAAAGTTATAGCTGAAAGAGTCCCACATTACCAGTTCATTTAGTGGTAATTCTTTTACGCCTGGTTTATTACAGAAAGCGGATATAGGAGCTCTCCACCATAGGCCCCCATCAGTCATTAAATAATGAAATAAAGGGACCTGTTTAGGTATGGAACTTACTCCAAATACCACACATTCAAAATATTTATCGTGGGAATCTTTTTGATTGCGTAGAT
>VTLG01002464.1_pt1 | contig 30035 bp, 34 predicted proteins | sample 4694571 | NCBI WGS metagenome assembly VTLG01 (sample SAMN12604809, study PRJNA352737) | marine metagenome | biome: ENVO:00000447; feature: ENVO:00000209|ENVO:00000569|ENVO:01000036; material: ENVO:00002151; isolation source: viral sequences binned using virsorter ...
GATTGAATCAGTTAATGGACACAGATAGATTGCGACCACCGCAGTCTTTTGTTATGCAACCAGAAGTTGGGAAGTTGTTGGTTTTCCCTTCATGGTTGCAACACATGGTATATCCTTTTAAGGGAGAGGGTGAAAGAAGAACTATTGCCTCCAACCTTAATTGTTGGGATGTATCTCAAGAACCAACAGAAATAAAAAAGGAAAAAAATAATGATTTGGATTAATTTTTTTATATGGATTACAGCAATAATAGCTATAGCTTCCTTTATAGCAGCAGTAACACCTACTCCTCAAGGAGATAAATTATTAGCAAAACTTTATAAAGTTGTTGATTTTTGTGCTTTAAATATTGGTAGAGCTAAAGAAATAGCAAGTGCAGAAAAAAAAGATGGCGACAGCTAAAGATGCTTTAAATGCTATTGAATCGCATGAAAAAGAATGTAAATTAATTTACAAAAGTATAGACGCTAGACTAGAAGCAGGGTCTAAAAGATTTGATAAATTAGAAACTATAATATGGGGAGTTTATCCTTTTATTTTAGTTTCATTAATCGCATCAAGGTATGTAGGATGAGTAGAGCAAAAAAATCAACAGTAAATAAAGCAGGTAACTATACAAAACCTGGAATGAGAAAACGTATATTTAATAGAATTAAAGCTGGTGGAAAAGGTGGCAAACCTGGTCAATGGTCAGCTCGTAAAGCACAAATGTTGGCTAAAGCATATAAAAAGGCTGGTGGCGGATATAAATAGTGTCATACTTGATAAGTAATATACCTCATTTTAAATGTTGGGTTAGAAAAGAATTTACAGTTAATCATCAAAGATATCATGGAGAATTTTTACACGCTATAGCAATAGCAGTAAATACAATTCCAGATAGGTCACTTAGTTTTCAAGTAGTATTTACTGGATGTGAAGCTGAAGATGATGAAGGCAATATACATGGTGGTGCAATGTGGGCAAGGATGCCTATACAAGCTCTTGTAGCTGATATACCTGTTGCAGAGTGGGCATTACCTATGGAAGACCATTTGGCTCAACCTTGGGATTGTGAAGCTAGAAATCATTCTGTAATAGTTATGGATAGAGTAAGTTCTAGTCCTTGGATATGTAAAATTAATAATAAATTTTATCAAGGCAAATATTTATTTACTGTAGATTATACTGGTAATTCTATTGCTGATTGTCCTGCACAACATAAACAATCTCATGTTATATATATTACAGAAGACTGCGAATGGAAAGGCAATATAGTTGCTTTACCTAATAATAGAGTAAGAGCTACCAGTCCTGCTTTATGGGTTACAGGTGAAGGTCCACCAGACTTTGCACCATCTCAACATATTCATTCAGCAGAAGGTCACGAAAGTTATCTTGACCCATTAACAACATTTAATAATTTATATAGTGAACAAATAGAGGAAGAATAATGCCATTAAAAAAATCTCAAAGAAGTTTGAAAAAATGGACAGGAGAAGAATGGACTACTCCTAGTGGAAAAAAATCTTCTGAAACAGGTGAAGTATATGCACCTAAAGCACAAATAAAAAGATTAAAGTCTACGTCTAAAGGTAGAAGTAAATTAGCAAGAGCTAATAAAAAGAAACGTGAAGCGACAAAAAAAGGTAAACAACACGCAAAACACGGATTACATAAAGGAAAAAGATAATGTATGAATATAGTTGTAAAGTTGAAAGAGTTGTTGATGGAGATACCATCGATGTTGTGTTGGACCTTGGCTTTGACATTCTTCATAAGTGCCGTGTTCGTTTATATGGCATTGATACTCCCGAGTCACGCACTCGTAACCTTGATGAAAAAGCTAGAGGAAAAATGGCTGGGTCTTTCTTAAGAGAAGCTATAGAAGAAGGTAAAAAAATTGTTATACAAACTAAACTTAAAGATTCAAAAGGTAAATACGGAAGAGTTTTAGGAGATGTTGTTGTAGATGGAAAAAATATAAATCAATTAATGGTCGAATGCTATTTGGCTGTAGCTTATCATGGTCAATCAAAAGATGAAGTAGAGGCAGAACATATGCGTAATAGACAAATTTTAATAGACCACAATTTATACAAACCTGTAAGTTAAGGAGAAACATAATGTCAGAAGAATATCCTTCTAGTAGATTTGGTGGTGATATGGATAGAAATGAGGTTGAAATAGACCTTAATAAATTCATGGAACTGCTACAAGAACAATCTAAATTAAAAGATAGAATAAGAGAGCTTGAAGATGAATATAATAGAAATCCATTTCAAAAACTTATATTTGTAGCTGAAGCTATTGATAGTTGGAGAATAATACCTAGAGCCTTTTTGGGTGTTTATATGTATCTACTTTATTACACTACATTTTGGTTTATGGATTTACCTGACCCTACATTTGAACAATCAGGATTAATTTCAATAGTTGTAGGTGCAGGTGCAGCTTGGTTTGGTTTATATACTAATAGTCATAAGTCAAAGAGTGACTTTTCTAAAAAATAAAGGAAAATTTATTAATAATGTATAAAAATATTTATTTCATAATTATTGCATTAGTTTTTTTTAATGTTTATGTTAAAGCTGATGCTCCAGACCAGACTGGAACTGGTTGTGCTAATGGTACGCAGTATTGTGAAAATAACAATTTGAATACAACAAATACTACAACTACAAATAATACCAATACTAATACAAATACAAACACCAATACCAACACAAATACAAATACAAATACGAATACTACAACTGCAACAAATACAAATACTTCGACATCAACTGCAACTAACTCAAACACAAACGTAAATACTTCAACAGCCACGAATACAAATGTGAATACAACAACAGCCAATTCGACAGCTACAACGAGTAATACAAATGCAAATACTAATGTTAATACATCTACATCTACATCTGAATCGACAGTAAATTCAACAGTAAATCAAACTGTTAATAACAATACGACTACAAATAATACCAACAATTCAACTTCTACAAGCAATAACACAAACATTAATAAAAACGAAAGCAAGTCTGAATCAAACGTACAAACGAATAACGTAAACCAAAACAACAATAACACTACATCTGATAATACAAATAGGAACATTAATCAAAGCAATTCAACACAAACGATTAAACAAGAAATAGAAACTAAAGCACCTCCTGCTTCTGCTATAGCTCCTTCTATTATGAGTTATAGTCAGGACCTTTGTACTACTGGTGTTTCAGGTGCGTTTCAAGGACAAGTGTTTGGTTTGTCAGGTGGGCGAACAATTAAAGATGAAAATTGTGAAAGACTTAAACTTAGCAAATACATATACGATATGGGCATGAAAGTAGCTGCTGTATCTATACTTTGCCAAGACACTAGAGTATTCCAGGCTATGGAAATGGCAGGAACTCCATGCCCTTACATGGGCAAAATAGGTAAAGAAGCCTCAGATGGATGGAACAATAATCCAGCACAAAGACCTGATGCAAAAGAATACAAAGCTAATTGGATAGCTAACTGTAAAAAAGGATTAAACCCTAATGACACAGGTTACAACAGAGATGTTGTGAGTGGTGTAAGGAAGGTTTTTACTAAAAAGAAAAAATCTACCAAACAATGTAAAAAAGAATGGAACAATGCCACATAAAGATGAATGGCAAACTTGGTGTTTTGTAGGTAGTTTAATTTTATCTGGACTATTTGCATTAGGAGTTAATCAACTTAAAGCTGAATATATTTACGAAGCCAATCAATCTTTATATCATTTACAAACAAATGCTAATAATTTTGAAGGAGAGTTAGCTTACTCAGTTTCAGATGACGGAGTTTCTCCAGCAATAGATTTATCTTTTAATTTTACTTTTTATGGACAAACCTTTAGTCAAGCAAGAATGGCAACTAATGGTTGTTTACATTTTAAAACTACTGGTTCTTATTGTAATGATTACACACCAGACCCATTAACAGGACAACATACTTATACTTTATATCCTTTTTGGACAGATTTAATTAGAGACAATAACTCAAGACTTAAATCTTGGGGTGATTCTTCTAAAATGATTTTTGGTTGGTATGATTTAAGAGAATACAACAGAAACAATACAGATAATAGTTTTGAGATAATTCTTTGGTCAAATAATACATTTGAGTACAGATATGGTGCTTTAAACGTAATAAACCATGATGTATTAATTGGTGAAATAGGTAGTGGTACTACAGAAAGTTATACTTATTTGTACCATGATGAATGTGGAACAGGCACAACTAATTCTAGTTCTTGTGTAAACACTAATTGGAATAACACTACATTTAATACATTATTAGAAAGTGGTGGCAGTTTATATGGAGAAGGTTCAGGTAACGCTATAGATTGTAGTAATGCTTTAAATAATGAATCTTGTTCTGGATATGCAGCAGCATACTTAACTCAACAATGTAATTTGAGTCAACTTTATAGTGAATCTTGTCCTTATTATTGGTCAGCTTATGATGACCAGCAATGTGATGAAGACCCACAATATGCACCTTTTTGTGCTGGTTATACACAAGAAGCATCTGTTGCGTACTATATTGAAGAAGAATTTGATTATGGTTATCAAGATGATATGCAAAGTGGTAACTTCAACTTTAATGATGACTTTGGGTATGAAGAAGATGTTTTTTCTTACATAGAAGAATTTGAAGTAAACGAACAACCATTAATATTTGAGTTTGAAGAAAGTTTAATAGAATTTGATTTTGAAGAAACTTTTGCTGGTGACTTTGACCCATTACCAGATTTTAACGTAATAGATGATGTTTATGAAATACAGCTATTTGAAGAACCACAGCATTTGTTTTCCTATGATGAATTTGATAGAAACGATGTAGTTATAATCAATCCAAGCGAAGAACTTATAGAAGAATTTATATTACAAGAAACTGTTTTAGTAGAAGACTTTGAACAAATTAATACTTTTATAGAATTTGAAAGCATTGAAGAATTAGATGAATGGTTTGAAGAAGAAGTAAGAGAAGAGTTAGTAGAAGAAAGTAGAGAAGAACAAGCAGAAGAAGAACTTTATGCAGAAGAAGAAATTTTTGAAGAAGAAGTAGTAGAAGAAGTATTTGAAGAAATAGAAGAACAGTTTGCAGAAGAAAGAGTTGCAGTAGAAGAAAGAGAAGAAGAAGTTATTGAAGAAGAACTAGAGTTAGTTGCAGAAGAAAGCACATCAAGAAGTGGAATAACTTCAGCTATGTTAAATGTTGTTGGACAATCTATAAGAACAGCATCTAATAGTAATTCTGCTGGCAGTTCTAATTCAGGATATTCAGGTGGGAACAACAATAGTAGTGGTGCAGGTAGTATGAATAGTGGTACTGTAAGTTCTTCTGTAACAGGTGGTGGTATAAGCACTAGCAGCTCACCTAGTATGTCTGACCAAATAGCTTCTGCTAATGTGCAAACAAATACTATTTTATCTTTAAGTCAGGACACTAGCAGTATGTCAGGTGGTAGTTCACAAACAGTTAGTAGTGTTTCAACAGTTATAACACCCTTGCCAACATTTGATAATAACCCACAAGTAGTTATGGCAGATGTCCAGGTACAAAATATGCAAGGCGAAATTGATACAGCAGTTTCAGGTGTTATGACAGCAAGTGAAGCAGACCAAATAGCTGATGAGATTATTGCTAACAACATTAAAGAACAACAAGAACAAGCAGAAAGTGAACAACAAGAAACTGGGCAATATGCAGACCAATCTACATTAATTGCTTATTTAGGTTATGTGCCTGCTTTTGAAACGTATAAAGCCTACGAAATACCAAAACAAGAAACTTGGTATCAATCTAAAGATATTTATAATGATATAAATATAAGTGATAATATAAGTGGTTTTTATAGTTTAGCGAGTAATAATATAAGTTTGCTGAATAATATGATAGAACAACAACCAAATTTATAGGAGAAAAATATGGATTGGTTTGAAAATAAAACAACTCAATTGATAGCTTTAGTATCAATTGTAGGCACGTTAGCTGGTTTTGGTTATACAGGAGCTACTTATGTAAATAGGTTAGAAAATCTTGAAGCCAAAATTGGTGGTGTTGAAGATACAGAAGATGCACAACAAGTTATCGAAGAACGATTTGCAGCTATTGAAACATCAGTAGAGTATATAAATAAATCAATAGATAGCCTTGATATACCTGACGATTCTAAAATGCAAGCCTCAATAGCTACATTAACAAATGATGTAGAAAGACTTTGGATTGAAATAGAAAAATTAGAAGACAGCAAAAATCCTTTAGCTAACTAAATGGCAATAAAAATCAAACTAGCTTTAAATTGGATAATAGATTTATTTAAAACTAGATACAAAATAACAGTATCTTTTAATAAAGAATACGGAGATGCTGATGATAAAACTTATATCACTAAAAAAATTATTACTAAAAAAGAAAAACACTTAAAGTTTAAAGATGAAAATAATAATTTAATTGAGTATAGAAGTGCTTCTGGTCTTAATTATATTATTGAGGATATGTAATGAATCAAGCATTAGCAGGAATAATAATAGTATTAGGATTTTTAATTTATTATTTATATAACCAAAATCAAATACTTACAGCTAATAACATGGCACTAGAAGGTGCTATAGCTACACAAGAAGAAGCTATAGAAAGTTTACAAGAAGATTTTTTATTACAAACAAATCAGTTGAATGAATTAAATTTAAAAAGTCAGGCTGCTCAAAGAGAGTTAAATAGATATACACAGTTTATACAAAACTATGAACTAGCAGCAAAAATTATTGCAGACCCTATAGAAATGCAAAGGAAAATAAATAATGGAACTAAACACATTATGGAAGACATCGAGAAGATTAGTGCTACAGTTGATAGTCTTGATGATGATATGCAGTTGCAGTCTTATTCCAAATAAACAAATAGAAATATCAGCTAAACCATTAGAGCGACAGATAGCTCATCCTGTCATGCCAAGGGAAATAGATTTGCGTGAGCCTATGTGGATGACTATAACTCCAGAAAATGCTGATGAACAATTAGCTAAAATAGAAGAACAAGAAGGGGAGTTGGTATTTTTAGCTATGACAATACCTGACTACGAGGTGATGGCATATAATATGCAAGAACTTAAACGATATATAACGGAGTTAAAAGAAGTTGTAGTTTATTATAAAACTGTAACAACACCAAAATCAGATAAAGGGGAAACAAAATGAATTTTATATCACAAGAAGGAATTGAGTTAATTAAAAAATTTGAAGGTTGCGAATTAGAAGCATATCAAGATAGCGTAGGTGTTTGGACAATTGGCTATGGTCATACTAAAGATGTAAAAGAAGGCGATAGTATTAATCGTGATGAAGCTGAACATCTCTTACATGAAGAATTGCCTGAGTATGAAGGTTATATTAATGATTTGGTTACAGTACCTTTAAATCAATGTCAGTTTGATGCTTTAGTTTGTTGGGTTTATAACTTAGGACCAACAAATCTAAAAGAATCTACTTTGTTAAAACTTTTAAATGCAGGTGATTATCATACAGTACCTGCACAAATAAAAAGATGGAATAAAGCAGGAGGTCAAACATTGCAAGGATTAATAAGACGCAGAGAAGCAGAAGCATTACTCTTTGAAGGCAAAGAATGGATAGAGGTCTAAAATGGCTTTAGCTAAATATGTTTTTAGACCAGGCATTAATAAAGAAGGAACTAACTACTCAAATGAAGGTGGTTGGTTTGATGCTGATAAAGTAAGGTTTCGTAAAGGCAAGCCTGAAAGAATAGGTGGCTGGGAAAAATTTTCTACTGGTACTTTTATAGGTACTTGTAGAAAAATATATCCATATAAAGCTATTGATGGTGATTCATTTGTAATATTAGGAACACACCAAAAATTATATAATTTATCAGGTAGTGCTTATAATGATATTACACCAATAAGAGTTACAACTTCTGCTGGAGATGTTACTTTTGCAGCAACTAATGGAAGTTCGACTATAACTGTAACAGATGCTAGTCATGGTGCAGTAACAGGAGATTTTGTTACTTTTAGTGGTGCTGCTACTTTAGGTGGCTTAGTTACTGCTACTGTATTAAATCAAGAATATCAAATAGATTTAGTTACAGGAACAAATACTTACACAATAACTGCTAAAGATACATCTGGAACAACAGTAACAGCAAACGCTAGTGATAGTGGTAATGGTGGTAGTTCAGTAGTAGGTGCGTATCAAATTAATTCAGGTTTAGATGTATATGTAAGAGGTACTGGTTGGGGTGTTGGAACTTGGGGTTCTGGAACTTGGGGTTCTATTGACGATTTATTGCTTACAAATCAACTTAGATTATGGTCAATAGATAATTTTGGAGATGACACTATAGCTGCACCAAGAAGAGGTGCTATATATTTTTGGGATAAATCAGATGGATTAACAACAAGAGCAGTTGCTTTATCATCAGAATCAGGTGCTAGCAATGTGCCAACATCTTGTTTGCAAGTTATGACATCAGATGTAGATAAGCACGTTATAGCTTTTGGCTCTAATCCTATTGGAAGCTCTGATATTGACCCTTTATTAGTAAGATTTTCAGATAGAGAAAGTGCTGTAGATTGGACACCAACAGCTACAAATCAAGCAGGTGGTGTGCAGTTATCACAAGGTTCAACTATAGTAGGAGCTTTAAGAACAAGACAAGAAATACTTATATGGACAGATGCAGGTATAGTTTCTATGCGTTTTGTTGGAGAGCCATTTGTATTTAGTTTTACAGAAGTAGCTGAAGGCGTAAGTTTAATATCACCAAATGCTGCAACTAATGCTGATGGTAAAGTTTATTTTATGGATAGAAGTGGTTTTCACGTTTATTCAGGTACTTCACAAAGATTGCCATGCACAGTTTTAGATTATGTTCTTTCTGATTTAAACCAAGACCAGTCTTATAAAGTTTTTGCTGGTTCAAATAGAGGCGTAAACGAAGTAATTTGGTTCTATCCTTCAGGCACTAATACAGAAATTGATAAATACGTTCTATATAATTATTTAGAAGATACTTGGTCAATAGGTACAACAACAGATAATTTTGTAAGAACTGCATGGAATGAAGCAACAATATATGAAAATCCTATAGCAGCAAGTAAAAATGATAATTCAAATTTGAATTATATATATAGTCACGAAATAGGTCATGGTGATGATACTGATGCGTTTTCTGCATTTATAGAATCAAGTGATTTTGATTTAGAACCAGATGGTGAAAAATTTACTTTTATTTCTAAGTTAATACCTGATGTAGAATTTAGAGACCAACAATCAACTGAAGATACTGTAACTTTTACAATTAAAGGCAGAGATTACCCTTTACAAGATTTATCTACTTTACAGACTATTAATGTTACTCCTTCATCTACATTTGCAAATACAAGAGCAAGAAGTAGGCAAGCAGCTATGCGTATATCTAATTCATCAAGTAATTATGGATGGCGAATAGGTGATTTAAGGTTAGAAATAAGACCAGATGGAAAAAGATAATGACTGATATAAGAACGCTAGCATTACCAGCAGTAAATTTAGATTATGATGCTAATAATGAAGCAGTAACTCGTAGAACTATAGAACAAGCTATACAAGATATTAATGTTAAGATAACAAATATACAAAGAATGCAATCTACAGTCACAAGTAAGGCTTCTAAACGACATCAATTTTTATTAATGGGATTGAAACATGGCTGATGATTTAAAAGTTTTAGGTCAATTAGACCCTGCAGCCACTACTACAACAGTTTTATATACTGTGCCTGATATGACGCAAACTACAATTAGTTCAATTGTGGCAGCAAATAGAACAGGTTCAGCCATTACATTTAGACTAAGTGTTCATGTAGGTGGAGCAGGTGCAAATGATAAACAGTATTTGTATTATGATAAATCTGTTGCAGCCAATGATTCATTAGCTATAGTGATTGGAATAACACTTAATCAAACAGATGTATTAAAGGTTTATACAAGTGCAGTTGATATGAGTTTTAATGTGTTTGGTTGTGAAACAAAAGAGGAAAGGTAATGAAATATAAAATTAAAGCTGGAGACACATTAAGTCAAATAGCTAAAGACAATAATATTTCTGTTAAAGAATTAGCTGAATTAAATAATATTACAGATGTAAATAAAATTTATGCTGGTAGAACTTTAAATATTCCTAGTAAAAAAGAAAATATTAAAAAATCTAAAAAAGTTGTAAAAACTCAAAAAAAAGAAAGCAGAGCCACAAAAAAAATAGATAGTGATTCTTTTTTACCAATAAATATAAGACAATTTTTTAATCCACAACAAGATAGAACTGAAGAAGATTTATCAAAAGCAGAACTAAATGCTTTAGAAAGGGTAATTGCATATAGTCAAAAACCAGAAGTTAGAGAAGCTAAAATAAAACGTGGCATAAATCCTGACACAATACGTTATAGCGATTATAACGCTTTGGGTGCTGAAAATTTAGACCAAGAAGGTTCAACAGGAAGTTTAATTGGTAAAGTTACTGACCCTGTTACTGTATTAAAATCTTTTTTAGGTCGAGCTTCTTTGTCTCCTACAGATGATGGAGGTTTTATAGTAAAAGATAAATTTGATTTTACACCAAAAACACAAGAAACTGGTTTAGCTAAATTAGGTGAATATTTAGGAAGTGTAAGAGATATAGGTGTATCTGATGCTTATGGTCAATTAAGAAACTTTATGGGTTATTATGGACCTCAAGAAGGCACAGGTGAGGGTGGTAGAAGTAATATAAAACTTTCAGCTCAAGGTGGACAAACACAATACAATTTTAATAAAGGTGGAATTATGGATATACAACAACAAACTAAAAACGTAGCAGCACAAGGTCGTTATGGCGATTCCATGCTTTTGCACGTTAATCCAGCAGAGGTTAAAGGTTTGGCACAAGCTATGCCTATAACAGTTAATCCTCAAACTGGACAACCAGAAGCATTTTTACCATTTCTAGCACCTATATTTGGTTCAATGTTAGGTGGCAGTCTTTTAGCTGGTAGTACACTAGGAGGACTAGCAACGGCTGGATTGAGCAAAGCAGCAGCAGCAGGTATTGGTGCAGGTCTAGCACAAACAGCAGTAACAGGTGATATTAAAGAAGGATTAAAAGCAGGTCTTACAGCAGGTATGGCAGGCAGAATATTTGGTGGAGGAGCAGAAGCACAAAAACTAGCTGAAGGAACTCAAGCAGCTACTACTAAAGCTACTAATATTGCAACTGCTGACCTTCTACAAAACCCTTCTAATTTAGGTATTACAGACCCAAATTTATTAAATATAGCTTCTACTGACCCTACATTAGCTGCTCAATTAGGACCTGAAGCTTTAACTGACACAGCAAGAATAGAATTAGCAGAAAGAGTTGCTAATTCTCCTAATTTTATAAAAGACGAGGCTGCTAAATATTTAGCAGATTATGCTGGCGATATTCCAGGACCAGGTGCAGCTACGTTTGGAGAAGATTTTAGTACAGTATTTTCAGAAGGAGTTGGACAAGGACTTTCTAATATTGGTTCAGCAGCCATGAATGACCCATTAGCATTAGCCACACTAGGAACTACTGGAACAATGTATGGCATGGATATGATGCAAGCTGATTACGAAGAACAAATGCGTAGAATTGAAGAAGAAAGGTTAGAAAGAAAAAGACAAAATGAATTGATGAATCCTGAACCTATTCTTTACTCAGCAGAAGGCGGACCTACTGGATATTTTATGGGTGGTGATGTAAGAAGAATGGCAGAAGCAAAATTAGACAATATAACAGGAGGAGAGTTGCCACAAATTTATGCTCCAGCAAGACAGCCTTATCAGGTTAATCCTGATTTTATGCCTGGTTTTGCTCCTGAAACTATGTATTTTAGACCTGAAACACTTTCTGCACCAGCATCAGGATTACAAGCTGGAGGACCACCAGTTAATGAGGCAGTTCCTTATGCAGGCTCGCAAGGTGGGTATGGTGGAAGACAGGCTTATATAGCTCCACAAGTATCTATTGACCCATATGCTGCTTATACAGGTGAAGCACCAGAAGGATTAAAATTTGGCAAACCACCTAGACCTGTATTTGAAGGACCTGAATTACCAGACCAAGGACTTGTTAATCCTGGATTACCTGATTTTGGTACAGGACCTGTTGGATTAGGTGGAAGAATAGGCATACCTAATATAGGAAACTTAGACATACAATCAATAATAGATAGTCTTGACCAATATAATATTCCTGAAAGAGAAATTGGCATGAGTGAGTATATGCCTATAACAGGACAAGATTTAGGAATTACACCACCTCGTACTCTTGGCGAACCACTTCCAAAAGGTGTTGATAATAATATAGATATATCCCAGTATTTAGGAAGTAGAGAAGATAATTTAGAAGCTTTACAAACTATGTTTGGACCACAAGTAGAATATGCTACAGGTCTAGAACCAAGTATAGATTCAGGACTGGGAGAAATGATGACGGCTGAAGCGTTAATGGCTAGGGGTATAACTCCACAACCAAGAGGTTCAGGTATATTTGGTAAAGGACCAATAATATACCCTGATTTATTAAATACACCTGTAAATTTTCCTGAACCTTTAACAGAAGAAGATGTTCAAATATTTGAACCTCCTATGAGAGATAGAAAAGCAGGTGGTGATACACTAAAATCTATACCAGAAGATAATAAAGGTTTATCTAATTTACCTGAAAAAGTCAGAAATAAAATGGGTTATATGCAAGCTGGTGGTAACACAGATATTATGAATGACCCTTTAACACAAGAAGTAACATTGTTTCTTTTAGGCGAATCTAATGATGAAAGACCACTTAATGAATTTTTAACAAAATATGGAAATGAAGCATTTATGCAACTTAGAGAAGCTGTATTGCAATCTATAGTGCCCAATGCACAAACTGAAGGTTTAATTAGAGGTGATGGAGAAGGTGGCATGGATGATGACCTTCGTGGCATGATAGGTGATAAAGAACGAATTGCAGTATCGCAAGACGAATTTATTGTTCCTGCTGACGTAGTATCTATGTTGGGAGATGGTAGTTCAAACGCTGGCTCAAAAGAACTTTATGACATGATGGATAGAGTTAGACAAACTAAAACAGGAACTACTAAACAAGCACCTAGATTAGCTAATGCAGGAGGATTGTTACCAGCATGAACGAACCTGCAATAAATCAAGAAGCTTCAGGTATTTATGAAATATCTTTAGTTCCAATAGAGCAAATTCCTTTAATTTGGTCTCAAGTTGAAGGTTTGTTAAAAAAATCTGCTAGTAGGTCTGGTGGGAGAACAAGAATTGAAGATATCTATTATGAGTTGATTAATAACCAAACACAGCTTTGGATAATATTTGATACTGGTAATTTAAAAATAAATGGAGCACAAATAACTTTATTTAATGATTATCCAACTGGCAAAAGAATGCTTAATTTAGAACATACGTCAGGCAAAAATATGCAGGATTGGGTTGAAGATGGCATTGAGGTAATGATTAAATTTGCTAAAGCTAATGGTTGCGAAGGATTAGAAGGTATGGGTCGTCATGGTCAATGGAATTGGGTTAAAAATAAAAAAGGTTGGAAAAAACCTGCAACATTTTATGAATACATTTTTGAGGATGATAAATGAGAAAATATAAAGGTGGAGGAAGTTCTGCACCAACAGAACAAAAAGTCTATAGTACAGATTTACCTGAATACGTTGAGCCGTATTACAAACGATTATTGCAACGTGGAGAAGCAGAATCATTGCAAGGATATACACCTTATGGTGGGCAAAGATTAGCTTACTTTTCACCTGATGAATTAACCAGTCAAGCTATGACTAGAGGTTTTGCAACTTCTGGAACTCCACAACAATTTACAGATGCTACAGCTAGATATGGTGCTACTGGCTCTATAGCTCCCCAATATCAAGCTGGTCAATTTGATAGTGGTTATATACCAGGAGTAAGAGGGTCAGGTTATCAAGCTGGACAAACTGGTCCAGGCTATACACCTTTAAGTTATGAACAAAACTTACAAAGGTTTATGTCGCCTTATCAACAAAATGTTATAGATGTAGAAAAACGTGAAGCTATGCGTCAATCTGACATAATGGGTAAACGTATAGGTGATGCAGCTACAGTTCAAGGCGGTTTAGGTGGTTACAGAGAAGCTATACAACAAGCAGAGCGAGAACGTAATTTAGGACAACGACTAGGTGATATACAAACTAAAGGTAGTCAAGCAGCATTTGAGTCAGCTCAACAGCAATTAGCAGCAGAAAGAGCTGCTGGATTAGGTGCAGCACAATTTGGATTACAACAGTTTGGAGCTGGACAACAAGCTGCACAAAGACAAGAACAATTAATGCAATCTGCATTTGCAGCAGGCGAACAAGCAAGGCAACAAGCAGCAAAATTAGGTTTAACAGCACAACAACAAGAAGAAGCAGCAAGACAACAACAAGAAAAATTTGCTCAAAGTGCTTATGATTTATCTAATCGTTATAATTTAGCTGCTGCACAAGGATTAATGGGTGCAGGTGAAACTATTAATCAAGATGCTGTATCAAGAATTGCTGCATTACAAGGAATAGGTACACAACAAAGAGCCTTGCAACAAGCAAGTTTAGATATGGGATATGAAGATTTCTTAAGACAACAGAATTATGCTAGAACAAAACTTGGTGAATTTGGTAATCTTTTATTTAAAGTGCCTGCTACACCACAACAAACAGTAAGTTCATATCAACAACAACCTGGATTATTTCAACAAGCTATAGGAGCTGGATTAAGTGGTTTAGGTTTATATAGAGGATTAGGAGGTTAATATGGCAAATTTAGTACAATTAGCTGATGAATTAGAATATGTACCAAAAGAACAATTGGTGCAAATGTCACAAGACCCTAACAATAGATTCCCACAATTTTTAGTTTTATCAGAAATACAAAGAAGAACTCAAAATGAAAACGCTTATAGAGCATCACAAACACAACCAACTACTACAGTAGCAGAAGAAGTTGTTAGTGAATTTGCTCGACCTATGGGTTTGCAAGCAGGTATGCCGTCTGAATCAGCTCCAACTGATGCTTTCTCTTCAGAGTCTATGGGTATGCCTGCCTCTGCTCCTATGCAACAACCTATGCAACCCCCTATGGCTATGGCTTCTGGTGGTTTAACTGGTTATGCTAATGGCGGTCCTTTATATCAATCTTTTAATAATCCTTATGACGGTGCTATTGGCACATCAATCAATCCTTATCCAGATGAAGAAACAAAAAATAAAGTTGTAGAATTTGTTCAAGAAAATCCTTGGGCAACAGGTTTAAATGCAGCAGCATTAATTGCGTTAGTAACACCTCTTCCAGGTGGTCGTATTGCATCAGGTACATTAGCAGGTTTAAGTAAAGCAGTACAATATGGACCTAAAGCATTTAGAGGGTTAAAAGCTTTATATAATAAAGGATTAAGTAGACTCGGAGCTGGACAAGCAAGAAAAGATATAGCTGGTGGTAGGCTATTACCTGAATTTTCTAGCGGAACAAGAAATGTTCCTACACCTCCTAATTTTTATCAAAATTTAGGAAGAAGAAGATTAAGTGATATGAGATTAGGGCAAAGAACTTTAGGAGCAGGAACATTAGCTACAGGAATTGGTTATGCTTACGATGAAATGAATGATACAAAAGAAAATCAAGATAAACCTGAACTCACTCAAGCACAACAAGATTATGTTAATTTAGTAAAACAAAACCAATTAGCTGCTTTGCAAGTTGATGATAAACCTAAAAAAGGTTTAGGTGCTTTTAGTCCTACTGACCTTATACAATTAGGTGGAGCTATAATGAGTGCTAGAAACATAAGTGAATTAGGAGCAGGAATATCAGGTATGGCTGGTATGTCTGCTCAAAGAAAAGCTGATGCAGAAGAAGCTGAAATATTGGGAAGACTTAGAGAAGCACAAATAAGTCAATTAGAAACAGAAACAGCTTTATTGCCAGATAAACAACTAGCTGACGAAATAGAAGGTGTTACTGCTGCTATTAAACAGGCAGAGGAAGGTGGTGCTGATGAAGAAAGAATTGCTGAATTAAGACAATATTTACAATATTTAGTACAACAACAAGCTATGGCTCGTGGCTATAATCCACAAGCTATGTCTGGCACAAATCAAAGTCTTATAGCTTCATATACTTAATATGCAAAAAGTTAATCTGCCTGACGGAAGAACATTAAAAATTCCTAACGATTTATCTGCTGAAAAGCGAGATGAGTTAGCTAATGCAGTTAAAGCAGAATATAACATTGACATTAATGAAGGTTCTTTAGGTGAATGGTTAATAGATAAACCTAAATCAGTAGTTAGAGGATTATCGCAAATGATACCTACAGGAGTAAAAGGTATTGCTGGTTTAACATTAGGAAGCGATAGCGATATAGTTAAAGATATATCTGATTATCAAAGATATATTGCTACAGAATCGCCATTAGCATCTGACCCTAAATATAGAGATACATTTGGAACAAAACTTTCTGAAGGTGCTGGTTCATTAATTGGTTTTGGTGGTGCTGCATATGCAGGTAGAAGGTTAGCAGCAAAAGGTATTGTTAGTGATAAAGTTGGTCGTTTTGGTGTGCCTGGTGCATTAGCTGTACCTATGGGTATGGGTGAACAAGTTGACCGATTAGAACAATCAAGAGCATTAGGCGAAAGTCCAGGTAGAGTTGCAGAAAAAGTAGCTATACTTACTGGTGGTGTTATAGGTATGACTGAATTAGCACCTATTGAAAGATTGTTTAGAGGCATACCAAAGAATGCTTTAAAGAATCCTGCAGTATCTGATTTAGTTAAAACACGATTAAGGTCAGCAGCAGCCACAGGTACGGCTGAAGCATTCCAAGAAGCATCTGCTGGTATATTGCAAAACTTAACTGCAGCAGGATTATATAGTGACGAAATACCTATATTTGATAGTGCATTAGAAGAATTTACAATTGGTGGTATTCTTGGTGCAAGTGCTGATTTATTTGTAAATAGTCTTGCTAACAGAAGAAGTATTAGTAGCCAACAATTAAAAGATGCAGAAGAAAGAGCTAGAACTAATAGAACTAATTTACAATCTCAAGATAAATTTGCAAAAGCAGAAGAACAAGGAATAGTTGAAGAGTATCAAGAACCTATTGTAAAAGAAAAACCTGAAATACCAGTACCTGCAATTGTTGATGTAGCTCCACCTGATTTAGGTGTTATAGAAAATCCTGATGGTCAATTTTCTGTAGTTGATTATAACAATATAGAAAATCCTATAATTAGTACACATCCAGATGAAGTTACAGCTTTAAAAATAAAAAACCAAGAACAAACAAATTACGAAAGAAAAGTTTTAGATGTAGAAGTAAACAATGATGTTTATTTAATGGGAATGCCTGATAGCGATTCAGCTAAAATGTTAGGTAGAACTATTCTTGACCCTAACATAACACAAATAAATTTATCTACTTTAATAGGATATGATTCTTCTATTTCAGAAGATTTAAAAAAAGAATTAAATAAAGAAAAATCTGCCACATATCCAGCACAGCCGTATAGGCAGATGCTTGAAAATAAAAGAAAAAATTTAGAAAAAACTGCTAAATATTTAGAAAGTAAAGGTTTAGATTTAAAAAGTAGTTTTTCAATGCCTGAAGTTAAAAAGGTTTTAAAGCCTGCAGACTATAATTTATTGTTAGAAAGTTTTGCTAATCATGCTTTTACTGCTTCTGAAAATGCAGGCGAGCCTTCTATTAGAGAAAATGTAGATAAACCAGATGTAACTATTAAAAATATAAAAGCAATTGCTGAATCTAAAAATATAGAATTAGATTTTAAAGACCCAGCAGTTCGTTATGCAGCAAAACAATGGACAGGTTTTGAAGATATACCTAAAACAAGAAACAGAGGTGCTAAAGAACTTTTTTTAGCTAGAATACATTCTCTACCTGCATTCAATACCAAAACTAAATTTCCTGACTTTAGACCTAGAGCTTACACAGGTTTAGACATGGCTAACTTTGTGGCTTCTGCACAAGACATACAATTTACTGATGCTGATTTATTGGTTGCTGGTCCTGAAGGAATACAAAACAAACCTGAAAATGTAAAACAATTTTTAAATGATTTATTAGTAAGTGGCAGAGTTAAAAAAATAGAAGGCACAAATAAATACGAAATAACTGATGACTTTGAATATACAGTTGCAAGAAGACAAGAAGGATTTGCTCAAACTCCTGATGAATTTCGTGCAAGATTAGAAAGAGATAGGTCACTTGGTAAAAATAAATTAACAGATGAAGCTATAAATAATCTTGTAGCATCTGAAGAAATTAGACAAGAAAGAGTTTTACCTCCAAAAGAACTTGAGCCTAAATTATTTGATTTTAAAGAAACTATAGAAGAAGGTCGTACAAATAAATTTGCTAAAGAGTTAAGAAAAAAATTAGACAAAGCTGGTTTAAGAGAAACAGGTATAGTTGTTAGTGATGATATTTTATCTACTACTACATTAGCAAAAACTGAAACTGGACAAATAATATTTGACCCAAGAGTAACTAGAGAAACTGCTACAGAAGGTCCAGTAGAAGGAGAATACGATACAGATACAGACATTATTTTCTTATCTCTTAATGCAGTTAATCCTGATGGCACTAGAACAGATGAACAAATATTACAAAATTTAGATAGAGTTCTTGACCATGAAATGATTCATGCGTTTAGAGAAAAAGATTTAATAAGTGAAAAGGAATATCAATATTTAAGAGCAGAAGTTAAGCGTAAAAAAGTACCTACTGAATATGATTCTAGTAGTAAAAATGAAACTTTCTTTACTAGAAGTCAAAGAATTAATAGTGGTACAGCTAATGATTTTATATCTAGAGGAGCAAGCAAAGAAAGAATAGAAGAATTTTTTGTTGAAGAAGCTATAGCTGAAATGTATAGAGCTAGAGAGTTTAAGCCTGTGACTCCTAAATCTAAAGGTATATTAAATAGAATAGTTGAGTTCTTTAAATCTATGGGTCAAGCCATGCGTGTATCAGGCTACAAAGACTCTTCTGAAATATTTGCTGATATTGAATCAGGAAAGATAGGAGCTAGAGAAAGAGGACAAGTAAGAACCTTACGAGAGCTAGATAGAATATCTATGGCTAGAGAACAAGGTATTGTTGGTGGATTAGGTGTTACCCCTACAACTGTGCCAGATGATATTGCAACTGAAGAAGATAAACCTGTAACTCCTGATGTAGAAGCAGAATTTGGAGAAGGGGTGATTATAACTCCTGATATTTCTTTTGAAGATGTTCAGGCAGATAAAGACCCAATAACAGGTGTTGAATTACCTTTGGGTGCTGCTCAAAGAGGGGGTATTTATGATAGAGAAGCCTTAACACTTGAAGAAGCTGCTTTAGATGCAAAAGAAGTCCAGGCACAATTTCCTGGCATAGGAGAAGATGCAAAAAGTGTAGACCTTTTAGAATGGATGTCAAAATCTGGACCAAGTGAAGCTTATAGAGTTATAGCAAAAAGATTATTAATACAACAAAAACGAATAGAAAAAGTTGGAGGTACAAAACTATACACAAGAGTTGTTAGTGAAGGTAATCAAAGGCTGCCCATAAAAGGTCACAAAGGTTATGATTTTGAAAGATGGGGAGGTATTTCTTATGCACCTTTTACTTATGAAGGCGAAAAAAGACAACAAATTTATTTAAAAGCAACTAATTTTGGTTCTAGTTTTGAAGTTTTATTGCACGAATTAGTACATCAAACAACACAAGCATTTACAAGAAATGCTGCATTTAGTTCTGATAAAAGAGTACAAACATTTAATAGTGAATTAGAAAAAATTAGAGAAGTTTTAGTAAAACAAATAGAAGATGAAACGGGAAGTAAAGGAAGATATGGTAAATACGGATATGAAAATGAAACTGCTTCAAACCAATTAGGTCAGTATGTTGTTTATGGTGCTGCTAATATAGATGAATTATTGGCAGAAGGATTAACTAATAAAAGATTTCAAGATTACTTAGAAAAAATTCCATACACAGTTAAAGGTAAAAAATCTTTATGGAATAAATTTACAGAATCAATAAGAAAATTATTAAATTTACCTGCTAAACATGATAGTGCTTTATCAGCATTTTTAACACAAGCATCATATGCTAGTGATATCAATGTAGGAACTATTAAAAGCATATATGGAACAGGAGCTTTAGATGCTCCACCGATAGGTGTTCCGTTATTTTCACGGCAAAATTTACAACAAGAACTTTCTGATTTAAGAAGAGAACTATATGACGCACAAAGTTTAGAGTCTGCCGATAGAGGTTATGTAAGTGCAGAGGTTGGTAAACGTAATGCCAAAAGAGTACAAGATATAAGAAATAAAATTGAAAGACTTGAAGAAGAATTAAAACAACCAGTCACACCAGAACAGTTACCTTTATTTAGTAGAGGACCTAGAGATGAATCGTCAGGTCATTTAGCTGATTATGTGCCTGCACAATATGGTCCACCTGCACATCAACTAGATATAGTATATAGCGATGAAAAACCAAAAGATGGTTATTATCCAGTTAGTTTTGGTTTTAGATACCCTTATGCTACACAAGATATAGAAAATGCGAGAAGAGAATTTTCAAATTACAGCACAGCTAGAACACCACTAGAACAACGAGAAGAGCGTGAGTTTATAAATAAACTTATGGAAATAAGAGGCAATCCAAATGCAGAAATAACTATGTATCAAGCTGCACCACAAAGAGATTTAAGAGAAGGAGATTTAATAACTCCATTTTTAAGTGAAGCTGAATTTCTTGTAGAAGAATCTAAAGTTACACAACAAGAAATAAAAGATGCAGATAGAGCCAGAAGAAGGCAAGAACAGATAGATAAAACAGGTGCAGTAGATTTACAACAAGAAAGACTGTTTAATCAAATGGAAGGAATTTCAGATATTCTTGGTAAACCTGAAGTTACTCCGTCAAGGGTACATACTTTTAAATTAAGAGCAGGAGATGTTCGTTGGGATGGTAATAATGGTTGGGCAAGATGGGGTTACTTCCCAAGAATTAAAGCTGTAGAAGATTTACCTTTATTTTCTAGGCAATCTAAAACACCTACAATAAAAGAACTTCCTGGAGAAGTTTCTGAGTATGGTGTTAATTACAAAATAACAAATGACGAATTATATTATGCTATAGAAGCTACAGAAATGAGCAGAAAAGGAGGAACAAGAGAAAATCCTGGTCAGTTAGATACTACTATAGTAGAAATATTTGAAAATAATCCTAACCTTTTAGAAGCTAGTAAAAACTTTCTTAGAAAGTTTACTAATAAAAAAGGTAACTTAATTGTATACAGAGCTTTAAATATACCTGCCTCTATGCGTATAAAAAACTATGGGCAGTTGCCTCAAGATATTTACGCAAGTGCAACTATAGACCATAGAGAAGCTAACCAAATAGCAAGAAGTGTAGAAATAAAGACATTAGGAAGCAAGAAAGAAGATGCACAATCAGAAATACTTAGATTTGAAGTGCCAATGGATAGAGTAAAAGCTTATGTTCCATCTTTAATAGTTGCTGCTAGAAATAAATTAATAGAACTAAAAGAACAAGAATTTATTGATTCAGGAATGTCAAATGAAGATGAAATTGCAGAAAATGAACAGTATGCTGAAGAAATGGGTGAAGATTATAATTATTATGATGAGTATGACCAAACTATAGAACAAGGCATACAAGAATATGAAACTGAGTTAGATTATACTATAGATGAAGCTGAAGTTTTAGTTGACTTACGAGGAATTAAACCAACTTATCAGTACACACCTGGTAGTGGTATAACAGGTAGAGAACCATCTATCACTAGAGATATACCTTTATTCTCAAGAGCAAGAAGATTTACAGGTGAAGCTAATACACAAGAAAAAGTAGCATTACAAAAGTCTACAGAAATAATTGAAGATTTTGTAAAGAAAACTCCTAGAGGTGAAATACCTTTATACAATACAAATGCTTCTGATGTTGCTTTAAAAGCTGCGTATGACTATATAAATGACCCTAGTGCTCCTACTATAGATGAACTTCCTAATTACTCTAGAGTTGAAAAAGAAATACCTGAAGATTTACAAGGTGTAGTTAATAGAGGTGGATATGTACCTTCAAAAAAATCTTGGTATGAAAGATTAATTAATGATGCTTCTGACCCTGTAACTAATATTAGAAAGTTTTTTAAAGATACAAGACAAAACTATATTGATAAGTTAGATAAAGTAGAAAAGAAATTAATACAAGGAAGTGAAGAGTTTGAAGAAGTAAGACTTTTAAATACTATAGCTGATACTGCTGCTATAGCTGCATTAAGAATGTCTGATAAAGCTAGAGGTATATTTCAAGGTATGCTTACAAGAGGTTTTCCTACAGATGTTATTGACGGAGAACCTGCATTAACAACTACTAAAGCACTAAAAATAGATACAAAATATAACCCATACATTGATGGTGATACAGGTACTGGTGGTTTATTACAAATTACTGCTCCTTTATTTTCTGACCCATTAGTAGATTTAGAAGGAATATTTGGAACGTATGCCAAATTAAAAAGAGTTCAAGAATTTCAAAAACAAAATAGAAAAGTTAAATCTCCTTTTACACAACAAGATTTAGAATTTATAAAAAATATAGAAGCTAACTATCAAGTTGTTGTTGAGGTATATAACAACTATCAAAAATGGAACAATAAATTAGTAGACTTTGCACAAGCCAAAGGCTTATTAAATGAAGAACAAGCTAAAAAATGGAGAGAAGAATCAACTTATTATCCTTTTTATAGGGATATGGTTGAAGATGAGGGCATAACTGCACCTAGAATAGGTGGCGGTTCTTTGCCTAATAACCCATTAAATTTAAAACTTAAAGGTAAAGATGCACCTATAGACGTACCTCCATTAGAAGCTATAGCAAGAAACTCTTTGTCTATTCTTACTGCTTCTATGAAAAATGACGGAGCATTGAAGTTAATAGAAAGTTTAGAAATTATGGGTGAAGCAGAATACATTACCCCACAAGAATTAAAAAATAAACAAGGTGCAAAAACTATATTTGTTTTTGAAAATGGATTTAAAAAACACTACAACATAGAAGACCCTGATTTATTTCATGGTATTAGAGCATTAGGTGGAGCAGAGGTTGGATTTATAACTAAACTTTTAGCTATGCCAGCTACGTTATTAAGAGATACAGTAACTCGTGACCCTGGATTTATAGCAGTAAACTTACTTAGAGATACGCTATCTGCTACTGTTACATCAGGTGTTAATTTATCAGCACCTTTTACAGGTGGTGATGGATTTGTGCCAATGATAGATACCATTAAAAATATGTTTGGCGATATTTCAGACTTAGAAAAATTTGGTGTTATTGGTGGATATGATTTTGCTAATGACGAAGGTGATGTTGTTGACTATATGGGTCGAATAAGAAGACAACAAGGTCTTACGGCTAATAATGGTATGTCAGCAGAAAAAGCTTTCTTTTATCTTTGGGATGGTCTTGGTGGACTAACAACAAAATCTGATGGAGCTACTCGTAAAGGTGTCTTTGATGCAGTTTATAAACGCATGAAAAACACTATTGATGAAAGAACAGGTAAAGTTTACACAGATGCAGCAGCACAATCAGAAGCAGCTTTTCAAGCCTTAGAGGTTATAAACTTTGGTCGTAGAGGACTATCACCAATGTTTAGAGTTATTACGTCTGCAATACCTTTTTTAAACGCTAGAATACAAGGTCTTGACGTTATATACAGGTCATTTAGAGGAACGTATTCAGCACAAGATAAACTACAAGAAGGTGAAACTGTAGACCAACTCAAGAACAGAATAATGAAAAGAACTGCATTGAGAGGTGGAACTATTATGGCTTCTACCTTAATTTACTATCTATTAGTTAGTGATACAGAAGAATACAAGGAAGCCAAGAGAGAACTAAGAGATGACAATTGGTTGATACCAACTCCATTTGATTACACAATAAAAATTCCTATTCCTTTTGAGATTGGAATGATGTTTAAGGCACTCCCTGAGAGGTTCATAGACCTCACTTTAGGCGAGAAAGTCTTAGGACTAAAGGAATCAGTAGAGAAAGACCCTTTAGAGTCTTTTAGAAGGCAATTAGGAACTTCTGCATCTTTGCCTTCTCCTGCTGACTTACAAGTGTTTAAACCTCTTTATGAAGTTCTAGTAAATAGAAATTCCTTTACAGGCACAGAAATTGTTCCTTACTATAAACTGAAGAGAGAACCAGGCTATCAATCCTCACCACAAACTAATGAGTTATTTAGAGTTATCGGTGAAGCCTTTAATATCTCACCAACTAAAATTGAGCACGTTATTAGTGGATATACAGGAACACTCGGAGGTTATATGTTGGATGTTGTAGATTCACTAACTAGAACTGCAACAGGTTCTCCATACATACCAAATAATATTTTTAGTAACCCAACTAACTTTGCCCAATACCCATTAATTAAAAGACTGGTCGTGGATAATAAAAAAATGGGAGGGTTGCAACAACAGTTCTATGAACTTAGAGGTGAAGTAGATAGAGCCGTTTCGACTATGAATAGTCTTAAAAAAGAAAAAAGGTTTGATGAACTCAGAGCGTATAAGTCTGATGTAAAAGGTTTAATGAATGTCAAAGGCAGAGTAAGGGCATTGGAAAGATACTTGGATAATTGGAGAAAGAAAAGAGATAGATTGATGCGTAGGACTGATATATCGGTTATGGTTAAAGCAGAAATGCTTCAAGACTTAGAAGCAGAAAGAGATAAGCGTTTAGCGTTTATACCTGAACTAAGGAAGAAAGCTAACGTGCCTATCTTCCAGGGAGGACTCTAACTCTTTTATTAGCTTCTCTTCTTTCAAAGGTTTTAGTTTAAAGAAGTCTTTGTGTTCAGGGTTATAAGCGATAAATGTGCGAGCATAGAAGCATATGTAGTCATTACTTATCTTGAACTCACCTCCGTTAGTCTCTATCTCTCTATTCCACCTTATGCGATTGATTATCGCCCAATGAGAGTAATGCTTTCTACCTGTAGCGATAGCCTCTAAAGTGTACTCTTCAAACTTCTCATAGACTTGTGGGTTAGCGTTGTGCCAATCCCAAAAGGCTCTCTTTCTTTTCTGCAAATCATCTTTCAACTGTTCAACTAACATCATATCAAACCTCCTTTATTGTTAATCTGCAACGAGGGTTTTCTTTATCCACCCCTCCATACACATAAGTTATAGATTTAATCTGTTTAGAACTATCATCCTCTAAGATTCCAACTCTCACCAAAGCATCACAAGTAAACTTGTCTATAATAGAACAAGGATTACTCACATCTACTCTTCGATTACTCTTGGCATAATAAACGTATTCCAAATCCACAGGATTATCAAAACGAGGTATGTCATCCCATTTCTCTTTGATGAATAAATTCTTAATCATTTCTACCAGGTCATCTGAATAAGTTTTCTTTGCAATAGACAAAACCCTGTAATGAGCGTTCCTGTAATTGTTAAGATTCAAAATAAACTTCTTCTTTTTAGAATAAAAAACCTCTAAAGGCAGTATTAAAGTTACCATCTCAGCTCCTGCTGAAAAAAAATATTCCTAGTCGCCAGAAAAAACAGCAAGTTACTTGCACTAAAAAAAAATATAATCATTTAATTTGTCCTTTATATGTTGTGGTAGAAACTCGTATAAATGTGGTTTATCTTCTACTAATTTATTAACAGTATTGTAAGAATAGTAAGTGTGAAATTTGTTTTTAGCGTGCTCTCTAATTATTTCTTTTTGTTCATCACTCAATATCCAATTTTTACTCAATAACATTTCTATCTTTTTTTCATAAATAGAAGACATATGACAAGCCGTTTTGTAAGACAATCTAACTGTACTCATTTTATTAATTCCTCAACTTGAGATAACAGTTCTTGTTCAGTTCCGTATCTCCTCTCAAACTCTTTCTTCCAGGGATGTCTACTCACCCATAAGCCATTAAATGTACCTTCTCTATGATGCTGATAACATAAAGGTAAAATCAAGCAATGTGCGTTTACCTTAGTTTTGCCCTGTGTATGGTGAATTTCGCAAGGTACAAACAGATTACCCTCATTCCTACAGACAATGCACCCCAATTGGCTAACCTTGTCCATATGCCTTTTCTCTTTAGCAGTAGGGTTTCTTCCTTTCATGCTAGTTCATAAGCAGTTCTATATCCTTCTTTACCAAATATTTTTTTTGCTTCCTTATAAGGAATTTTTTGCCTTTCTTCTTCAATATCATAATTTATTTTTAAATCTAGACTGCACCCTGTAGACATATACATTAAACGTAAAGTAGTAAGATTCTTCCATTTTCTAGTGGCTTCTTCATCTTTTAAAATCTCATGTTCTATTTCTATAGCTTCTTTTACACTAACTGTTGCACCCATTTTTGCCCAATTAGATATAAAATTAGGATTATACATAAGCATTTCATCTGATTTTGAATCAAAAGTTCCTGAAGTTCCATGTTCAGGTTTTATGTAACTCCACCCTTCGTTATGAATAAAACTAGGTACTGTACCTAAATAATGCCTTAAAGGATGTCTTGCTTGTTGATAATTAAATGGAGGGTTGTATCTATAAATTAAATTTTTCTCCCAACGCTTTCTTCTTTTTTCATCACTACAAGGAATCACCCTATAAGAATCAAAGGTTTTATCTTTCACATGACTCCCTAATCTAGAAAAAATATTTTTACTTTCTCCTACATAAACAGGACTGCCTTTATAGGCAAGAATATAAATTCCCTCATTAATAAACTCTTTGCCTTTTATTCTGTGCATATAAAAGGGCATCATTGTTTTCTTGTCTAAAGAATTAAATGCTTTTATTATCTCTGCATCATCATTCCAAGGTCTAGTATTTCTACTTTTAGGAATCATTCCTTCCCTTCAATTTCTTGTATAAGTTCGTATTTTACAGTCTCTGTGGGTCGTGGCTGACAAGGAGTTATAAATCTCCACCAGGCTTGCTTCTTTGCCTCTTCATATGATTCAGCTTCTATGAAGTCATAGCGTACTTTCTTTTCTTCAACTCTAATTTGAAATACTTTCATGCTCCATACCTTGCTTGTTCTTTCCTGGCTGATACTTGTTTAGTTCTCCACTCCTCAAAACCTACCTCTAATCCTTTCAGATTCACCTTTAGAGCAGATAAAGTTCCTTTAGCCACACCTACCCTCAATCTAGCTTGATATAACTCCTCAGAGGCTTCTGCGTAGGTTTCCTGTGCTGATGTTGTTTTAATGCCCTCACCTAAAGCCTTTAGCTTTAACTGTGCTTGTAGTTTCTTTACTTCTGCTTCGCACTTGTAAACCTCATACTCAGTCTTTTCCATTGTCGGAGCAAGACTCCTGATTTGGTGCATCCAATTTTCTTGTTGTTCCATAATTTCTACTCCCGTAATTTCCCGCGACTAGGAATATTTTTTTCGGGATACCTTTTTCTCCTGGGATATTTTTTTTTCCTTTGGAAAATTCGGTCAAAGTTTTCTTCAAACTTATCCCTATCTTTTGTTCTATCTTTACTTCCTTTGCTCAAAATATATCTCCTAATTTTTCTAATAAAGGTTTATTTCCGTATTGTTCACTAAAAACTCTTCTGCCTATGATTTCGTCATATGCTTTTTCATTGGCTTGTTTCCTTTCTTTAGAGTTCATAGCGTACCATTCATAAAAATTTTCTTCGTAAGATTTATTTTTGTTGTATTCAAATACATCACTCATTTTTCCCCCTTATTTCTATAATTTCATCAACTATTTTTTTAAGTTTGCCAAACGTACTGTGCAATTCATTAGAATAATTATCAGCATTTATTTGAAAACCATTATCTGAAGCGTTAGATTCATGTTCAATACAGTAATCTAACCTGTTCACTACATCTTTTATTTTATCCTTGATGTCTATTAGCCTACACTCAGGACACCCATACCCTTTTAAATGTTCTTCAGGTGTGCATAAAAAATCACCATGTTGAGAACACCCAATCGTTGTGTCCTCATCCATGATGATATATTTGTCGCTAAAATGGGATGTCGTCATCACTCAACTCAGGTGTTTCTTCAACGACTGGAGGTGTAGGCTTCTCCCTTTTTTGTTCAGGTATATCCATTCTTGTATAAAAATATTTATTACCTTTCTTAGAAGTGTTATCCCATAAAGCCACTCTTACTTTAACTCCCCCCTCTTCTTCTACCTCTCCATTTTTCATCTTCTCTACTATTTCTTTTAACAAAGGTTTAGAGATTTCAATGCTTCCTGTAAAGTCAGGTTGTTTAGTTCCTGATTCTTTATAGTTATTTGGATATATTGCTCCACTTGATTGTGGTTTATCTTCGTATGCCATTTTATTTCACCTCCTCAGATGTTTCTTTAGCTTTTAAATTTTCAACTAACTGTGTAGCTAGTTTGTCTAGTCTTTCTTTTTGTTCAGGAAACCTTTCTTTCAGAACACTTATTGATTCAGCGTTTGACTTATATTGTTTCTTAACATCATCAGGAGTCTCGGCTAATCCTGAAACAGATTTAATAAAACCTTCAACAAAAGCATTCGCCCATGCTTCATCAAAATCTGCTCCTTTATCATCCTCTACTTTTTCAACTCCCTTTTTCTGCTCAACAGTCTCAGGTTTTTTAGCTACAGGAGTTTTTTTAGGAACAGGCTTCTTGCCTACTTCCTTTTCTGCCTGGTTGCCGTCATCATCCTCTTCAGACCCAATGCCACAAGCAAGAGATAAAGAATATCTACGAGCATAAGTTAAGGCACTTCCAAATCCTTGAGCAGTCCTTTTATCTACAGGCAAAAAGATTTCCCCTGTACCTAACTCTTCTCCATGACCATGAAAGATAGTTTCTATACATATACCATTCTCTGTGTATTTAGATACTTGTCTATACAAGATGCCATGTTTAAGAAGAGAAGGTTTTACTGCTTTGATAACTGATTCCAAAGAAGCATACTTGCTTTTGAAATGTGGATTTACCTTATCAAATTCAGCAGAAGTTATATCACTATATGCTTTAATTAAAGCACCTACCAATTTATTATTTTCGTCAGCCATTACGCTACCTCCTTAATATATTTATTTCGTGTTTCTTTTACCTTCTTTTTGTAGGTAATCTTCTCTCTTGTTCTGCCTGACTCTCTTCTATCTACCAATTCATCAGGAGTTAAGTCTTTATAAAAGTCAAAGATAGCATCAACAAACTTATCAACATCTATGTCTTCTTTGAAAGTGTTCATCATAATATCTCTCTTGATAGAGTATTCGTATAAACCCCAAGAATCCCATTTGATTAAAGGTTTTGATTTACCTGTTATTTCATAAGGTGCTTGTACTCCTGTAGAATAATGCCAATTTAATTTAAGTTTTTTGTTGCAATTTTTTGCATCATTCCATAAATCAAATTTTGACCTTTCTTTTTTTAGCTTTTCTATCTTGTCGTTTATTCTGCCTAACTCTCTAATTCTTTTTTGAAAGTCTTTAAAAGGTTTTGTTTGTTTTAAGCACTCTAATTTTTTAGAGTTATGTTTATCAATCATAGACTTTACATCTTTCAATATAAAATCTCTTTCCTCTGCATTTAGTCTCATAATTCACCCACCTCGCTAGGGTCATAGTTTTTAGTTAGTTTCCAATATGTTAATAAAGCATTAAACATATCCTTGTGTTTGGAATGAGTCTCTTCATCCCATACATGACAAGCTATTAAACTTGTGTCCTCCCTATCAACAAAGATAGAAATTCTTTCTGCCTTATCAAACCCACATCCTTGAACGTAGGCTGATAACTGCATACCATGTTCGTCAAAAACCAATCTCTTAGGGTCTTTGCCTCTAAGGTCATCTTTGGTTTTAAAATCTATAAATATTCCAC
>VTLG01005956.1_pt1 | contig 30034 bp, 53 predicted proteins | sample 4694571 | NCBI WGS metagenome assembly VTLG01 (sample SAMN12604809, study PRJNA352737) | marine metagenome | biome: ENVO:00000447; feature: ENVO:00000209|ENVO:00000569|ENVO:01000036; material: ENVO:00002151; isolation source: viral sequences binned using virsorter ...
CATCCATAAAGATAAACGCATAACCACCTCTTTTGGTCTTCACCTCAAGAAACACAGTATGAGCGTTCTTCTCCTTGACAGGAGTCCACTTCTTCATCTTCTTTGACCAGTACAACGCAACACCGTCTTTGAGCTGCATCTCATCATATGAGTCCATCTCACTTTGCACGTTAATCAGAATTCCTTTTTGGGGAGGCCCGTATTCCGTTGCGAACTTCACCGTATCACCAATATTATATTCCATTATTCCTCTCTATACATTCCATGAAAGAAAGATGTACCTGTTAAGTCATCGTCCTTCGCTGAGTTTTGGGGGGTGGGGGCTTTCCCATCCAGTTCCACAAACAAACCATGAACAGCCCGTATCAGTTCAATCAACTCGGACTGGCTCATCTTGTTCTTCTGTGCATATGCAGAAACCACTTCCACAACTAAATCAAGGTCATTATCCATACAAATATTCCATTCGCCATGATGGCTACCGCCACCGCATTAACAACAATGAGTGCCCTATCATTCCAGATAATGGCCACCCACAACCAACCCGCTACTCCGATACCCTGTAATATCATATTCATAGGATAAAGGTTATTCGTAGTAGCGATCATCGCAAAGACAAGTACAATAGAACTGGCCCACTTAACATACCAATTAAGAGGATGGTGATGCTTCAGAGGGGTAGAAGTCTTCGTAATATGTTCGTGTTCTTTCAGTTCCATGATTCCTTTTCTTCAAGATGTTATTTTAACCAGTATACCACAGGTTAAAGGAGTAAGTCAAGCAAAAAATAGCTCTCTGGATACTTATTGCATTTATAGATTATGAACTGCGGCCCAGTTTTAACCCCCCATAAAGCTCCAGAGAGGGGGGGGTATATACACTTCGGGAGCCTACACCGCACTTGGGGGCTCCCGCTGCCACTCAATCAGTCCTTCCCCATAGCTTTCCCATAGTGGCAGTATGGTACTTGCGGTTTTCGTCCACTGTGAGCTCTCAACACCTTATGTGTGGACTGCTGAGGTTACATTCACGCCATTATAAAGCCTCCTGTGACTATGTGAGAGACACGCATCCCGCCACCTCTTCTGAGGAACTTTACCAGCGGCCAACCATCCTTAACTCTCATCATATACACAGTATAGGGGCTTCTACGGGGTTTGTCAAGCATTAATTAGCTGTATCTGAAGGGGCAGCATAGTCAGAATACCCTCTTTTCTGCGATATGTCAAGGGACTTTGGGAAATAAATGCCGATATCCTGTAGACTTTAACCAGCACTCAGCTATGTTTATTTTAACCTTTTTTATAGTTATCCGCATTTATCCTATATTCTCTATATAATGTCAGATAATACTCAAAGCTCTCTGGGTAGTTATATGGGCTGGGTATAGGCGTACCGAAATACTCCTCTAATTCTCTCCATATGTACTCTATATCAGGCACCTTGTGGCCTTTGCATAATTCTCATACCCTTTTTGGCACAGTGAAATCTAAGCCGATTCTTGATTTATTTCCGTGTATCTCACTGGCACTATGTGTGATTCGTGGATCAAATACGACAAATGTACCAGGCACCATAGGAATGGCCTCGTCACCATGCAGAAATAATCCCCCATCCATAGAGCCCCAATCACTGTTCAGCAAACCGAAAATCTTTATATGTCCGAGGTCTTTTACATGATCTGTATGAGGATTATCCAGCCTATTTTTGTCTTTTATTGATATACCAGCGTAGGTTATCTCTGGTGAGAATAAATCCGAGCGCTTATCATATAACAGAATAAGAAGGCCCATGGCCATTCCAGCAAGTAGTGGCTGGCGAACTTCTCCGTCAATTATATCCATTTTCAGATGCTTGTCTGGATGATTTTGTGGATATTTCATATGCCAGGCCTCTGTATTCATGGCTGTGTATTTCATCATATCCAGATATGTAAGTGGTATTCCTGATTCGATTATTTCAAGCATAGGTCAAATATCCTCCGATTATATACTTGGGGCCTGTGATGGGCGCATCTCCTGTGTGAAGCCATGGCCACATAGGGGGAAATAGAAGCAGATTTCCCTGTTTTGGCGTGGAAATAAATGAATCTGTTACCTCTGGCGTAGACGGGCGAATTATAGTCTGCCCACCCAGCTCCACTGTATTGAGATACAGAAAGGCGACCAGAAAGCGATTACATGTGGCTTTATTCAGCACATCAACGTGTTCTGGAAATTTCTCATTGGCCCCCGGCATATACCGTTTTAGTTTAGGGGGTTCAAATCCTATTGAAGTCGGCCATTGTTTGTCGGTAAGGCCGCAGTCTTTTTTGTATTGTTCTACGCCCATCATAAGGTAATTTATCAGCACATTGATGGACTCTCGCCACATCGTATTCGGCCCATGCATCATATTGATCTGGGTCAGCGTAGCGTCTTCTCCGCAATTCTGAGTTTCATGATTTTCTTTGTCTTCCTCGAATTTCTCTATCTGTGCATCACACCATTCTTTTGGTGCAATATCCGAATACAGCCGTACATAATTATCCATCATACTTTCCAATCTTCTCCGAAATCCGTCTTATCAAATACCGGCTCTGCGAATTCTTCCTGATTTGAATCCACAAGATCGTTTTGTTCTTCCTGTTTTACGTCTGTGAGCTTCATTTTTGACCTATCCAGCCCCAGCACAAATCGTCTATTCACATTGGGGTCAGAATAACGATTCTTGAGTTGTTTCACGCATATCTGGTTCAGTTCTTCAAGTTCCTCATTAGATAATAGTGCAAACATGAGATCAGCCGTAGCAGGTAGACCGAAACTCTCTGCTGTATCTTCAAGACCAACATCAGAGGATACGAAGCCTGTCCTATTTGTCTGTGTCGCCGACACAATCGGTACGTTTGTCTCAACCGCCAATCCCCTAAGCTCCTCAGCAATCGATTTGACATATGTGTAACTGTTGACATTGGCACTTCCTTTAAATCTTGCTGATGCACAAATATTCAGATAATCTATGAATATTATCTCTGGGCGAAAACTCTTTTTGATCGCCAATTCCTTAATCAGTCCACGAAAATGAGCCACATGCGCCGATGCCGTGGGATATTCCTTGATAATTAATGCTCCAGCTGTGCTTTTTCGAATATTATCTATCTTACTCTCAAACATGGTTTTGGGTAGGTCATGTAGATCATCTATGCTCACGTTCATGAGATTTGCATCAATTCTCTCAGCGATTCGTTCTTCTGCCATCTCCAGTGTGATATACAGGACATTGCGTCCCTGACTAAGACAGTTGGCTGCCATATGACACATGAACAGCGATTTACCTACACCAGTACCAGCGAGGGCAATGTTCAGTGTCTTGGGCGGTAGGCCGCCCTTGGTTATTCGGTTGAAGAAGTCGAGATCGAAAGGAATTCTTGTTTCGGTTCGATGGTAATAGTCATATCTGGAGTCGCTATCCAGCACATAATCGTGCCCAACATGATTATCAAAACCCACAGCCAGGGCATCTGAGAGAATGCTCGGGATTGAAGATACATCTGCATCCTTATGTTTTCCATCAATGATTGATATGCCTTCGATAATTGCATTATATACCGCCTTGTCTTTACAAAATTGTTCGGTTGAATCCACCAACCAATCATAGTCAACTTCCTCTGTGGATAGAGTTTTGATCACATCGATCACACGCCGAAAATCCTCTTCGTTGAGGTCTTTTCGATTCTGCACCTCTACCTCAAGCGAGGTTTGGGTGGGAATTTTGCTGTATTTCTCTGTAAAAGCCTTGATTTCTTCGAATACGAGGCGTTCTGCACGATCCGAAAAATAGTCTGCCCGCATATGTGGAATCACCTTGCGAGCGTAGTCCTCATTTGATACCAGCGAGGATAGGGCTGTACGTTCTATTGTTTGGGTCAAGTAATTTGTTCCTCATTCGTTATGATATCCACCAGAATATCACCAATCAATTTAAAAAAGTCCTCTTGAAACCATTCCTGTTCCAAGCCATTTGAATCTACAATATCATACTCGAATCGAAAAGGCAAGTCACCTTCCTTAGTAAGACTCTTCTGAATATCCTCTGGACTCGGCACAGAAACCTTACCGTATTTGTATACCACTCCCTGATATCGGCCTTTTGTGATACCAATGCATTGCCATTTTTGATCCTTGTCTGTTACATATTTGTACATATCTTTCATGTTTTCACCATCACTAAATGTGTCCTATCTGGGCCGCAGTTCGCCACAGTATGTGTTTTCGTTGTGTCCACCTCATAAACATAACCATCGGCAGGAATACGGAAAATTTCTTTTCGATCCTGTATCAGGCCTCTCTTGGGGAATATAAAAAGTGCATCTTTATGAGTATCAAGGGCCAAATGATAGCGTTTCGCCTTATCCTTATGCATACTGTAGGTGGTATGCATATTTTTGACCATAAATCGAGCCCGAACTACGTCCAAATCATCTATTATTTGTTGGAATATCGTACCCTTATATTGGGGTAACAAAAGGGAAAAGTCCCTTTCTTTTACCTCTGGGCGGTCTTTTAATGACCCACAGGCGCTCGTATAAGAGCCATCTCCACTATGCTGTAGTGCTGATTGTACAGAACCATCGGCACTTTCATGCCACTGGATAGTTCCTTTTAGGGATTCATATTCCCATAACAACTGTTCAATATCATATTGCTGGTTTGTTTGTTTCACGAAGGACACGTTTTAATCGCTCACTTTTAACACAAAAAAATTCATTATTCTTAAATCGGCCGTCATAAATCTTTTGTAAATGTTCATTCAAGACTATATGATTCACCATTACATATTCTACACATTCCTGTTTGTTTTCGAACTGTGGCGTAGTGAAAATGTAGAAATCTATCGGGCTCCACATAGCCACCAGTACGATTATAGCTGCTTTAGATACCAAAACTTTCTCCACACCCACACGAACTTGCCGACATGGGATTCTTTACTGTTAGATAGCTTCCCCCTAACTCCTCTACATAATCGATTTCACTGCCCAAAATGTATATCTCAGCCATAGGGTCTAGTACCAGTACATCATCAATGGGGTCAGACCATGCTACATCAGGCCAGTTCTTCTGGAAGTCCCATACATACTGGAATCCAGAACAACCCCCGCCTTGTACACCGAGGGTTACATAGTCTCCGTTTGAGACACTTTTAAGGTAGTCTCTGGCCCTATTAGTGATTGTAACCATTGAAATATTTATTCGAGTAGCCATTTCTGGCTTTTCTCAATAAAGCTTTAACAACAGTTGACCAGTAATTTCTAGCCCATCTACTGTTATCAGAACAATCTCTCAACGCAACCGCTGCTGCAATTCTCTTCTCTATCAAGTCGCTCAATTTCCTCATACTCCTTGAGTTGATCAATTATACCCATGAATATTTTAAACATATCCTTAACCTTGGCAGTATCGTCTGCCTTCGGTACACATAGGGTTTTAATACTCGCATCTTGAGCGATTATAGTGTCTCTTGCTTTGAGACATTCACTCATTGATGGCATTTCAGTTGTGTATTGTCCACCACCAGATAGGGCGGTGACAATTAATAGTGCTTTTATCATGCAGCCTCCTTGTACTTGTCGTACCAATATTTTGAGGAATTACGCAATTCCTCGTTCGCCTCACGAACATATTCTAACAGATCGGTGATAACACCAGCCTGTTTCTCAGCCCAATCATCACCACGATTTGCAATCTGGTCTATGATCTCTTGGACATAATCGATTGAAGGGCACGTATTGCCAGGCACCGCCGGTGCTTTTGCTTTTGCAGCCTCAATCTTCTCACGTTTTGCACTCACTTTAGGCATTATGCTGCCTCCTTCAAAATTTCTTCACAAAGTTCTGCAATTTCCTCTCGTTTCAAGCGAGAACAAGCAATCCGATAATCACCAACACGGCCTGCGGTAACAGTCATCTTATTGCCGATAACCACATCAGGAGCCTTACCGTTGTCTCCGTATGTACCGACAGTTGGGGTATCAATGACAACACGAAGATATTCCATCATCCGTTCCGTCACCTTCCAAGTTCGTCCAGTGCTTTCAAAGTATCGTTTTTTCATTAGACTTTGCTCCATCCAAATTTATCACACAAAAACTTCTCAGTACCCACTAGTACCATATCACCGACACTGGTAGACCGACAACCATCACCATCAAACATTTTGGTAACTTCCTTGTTGTTCCACCAACCATCTTCAATAGAGTTGGTTTTCATAAACGCAAACTCTAACTTCTCATCAGTGGTCATTCCGCCAGGACACTCGACAAAGGCAACAGTGTGAGCATCCTCATCAAAGGCAGAGTGTATCACAGCTACCTTTTCAACACCACCAAGTGTTTTCAGCAATGCTTCTAATTTTTTACTCATGAGAACGCCACCAAAGCAAAATAACCTAGTCCAAACAGGGACAGAAGAAAGAATGTTTCTCCAACCCTTCTGTTAAAAGCAACCCAAAAGTGCCTATCCAGCTTTACGCCGAATATGGTCAAAGGGCCTTTACAAGCTTTTTCAAATTCAGATTTTTCCATTTTAAGATGCATAATAAGCCTCCTCAGTGTAATAACCAATAGGGGAAAGTCCTCTCTCAGGCAACAACTCTAAAGTACACACTTCAGAAGTCATTATTTTACTGATAGAACCGTTATCCCATTTCACATCAATGCCGTAACCACCATTCAATTTGGTCTTCTTGTCAACCCTGACAATCTCACCAAATACAAGTGGTATCATCGCACCGTAATTTCCAATGATTTTTGTTCCTATTTCCATAATAACCTCTTTCTCAATTATATTACTAGCATACCAGCTAGAATAAGGTTTGTCAAGCGAAAACTGGCACCTATCCGGCGCCAGTCCACCTGACTTCGTAACCACCCTCAAGGACGTTACCTCTTGCGAAGTTTCTGGCAGGAGCAGCCCAACCAGCAGCCTTCAAAATATCACCTTTTTTGAACTTCTTGTCAGTATCAGTTTTGACAATAAATCCCTTTACACCACCCTTCTCAGCGAAGATTCTGATGTATTTGGGGCCAACCGTGAACGTCAAACTCTCACAGAACTCCTCATACATTTTCTCTCTAATCGGGTCATTCGTCAGAGTATCATCCAATCTATTGCCCCACTTAAAATAGGACTCTTTTAGTGCCTCAACAAACTTTTCAGCACCAGCCTCAACGGTTTTTTCACCTTTTGCGACAAATATATTCATTATGCAGCCTCCTTAACCACAATCCACGCATCAACTGTACTACGATTGAGTGCAGTGGGATTTCTTTCAATAAAAACCAACAATTCCTCGAAAGTCATTCTAAGAGTTTTTGCCTCTTTTGACAAAACCTTAGTAGCAGCTCCTAGTCTACAAGTTGGGGCACCTTTTAATCTCATATCTTTTCCTTTTCTCTTGATTATGTCTTATTATTACATATTTCAGAGGTGGGGTCAAGCGAATAATGGCTTATTTTAGGGGGTGTTGCAAATTTGTCACAGATGCTCCATAACTACATGATATCTATCTTCTGTAGAATCATTTGTCACGCTGTGTAAATGTCTTGTTTGTAATCTGTATATGTCGCCTGGCCGATATGGTATTTCACCATTAGGATGCACCTCAAACTTACACCCCTCTGGAAAGTTGATACACAAATTATAGAGGTATTTTGGTTTAAGAGGATGATGTATGTGAGGTTTTATCTTTGCCCCAGGCCCAAGTTTACTAACAGTACAATCCTTGTACTGGTGTGAGTTTTTCTGTAAAAATTCGTATAGGGTAGGAAAATGTTCTTGTGTAGGAATTGCAAGCCATCTATCCCAAGGCTTGTTAGGAGAGTTATATCTTACATTATCAACACCATCTAGAAGTTTACCATGTTTTTCTATAATATGATCTGAGGTTTCTTCTTGACCTTCCATACGCACCCAAGCTGAGAAGTTCTTACACTCTTCTAACATCTGCAAATGGTTAGATATGGAATCATGAAAAGTAGCTCCAGGCTCTTTACTACTAGTACCTATTTCATATACTTTCTTTAGATTTTCGGGATTGAGATAGGAAAACATTTTTGCAACAGTTTAGAATCCTTTGGGGGGTTTAGCGATTCCACGAGCTTTCATTTCCATCTCAACCCATTGTTTGGCTTGGGGAGATTTAACTGGTTTACGGAGAAGACCACGAATCTGTTTGAATACCTGACGAAACACATCCTCACCAGCATCATTATTGTCCACAATAACCAGATTGCCCTTGAAATGTTGACTGAATTTACCAAGATTATTCTGAACGTCCTTCCACAATGAAACCACAATGGCTTCTGGTACAGAACGAGGTCGGGCAGCGTTGCGTTCAAGTGCAACGTCCAAATTGGTATTGACAAATAACATGTGTGTGTCGTAACCTATCTGTTTTAGTTGAATCGATTGATTGATTACCTTCTCATGATCACTGCCAGTGCCATCAATGATTAGACCTAGACGGCCTGCAACGAGGCCTTTTTGTTTTTTTCCTGTGAGCACTTTTGCACGATCACGAACAACATCTCTCGCTTCTGTCTCATCCTTCGGCATCTTCGCAGATAAGCCCTCTTTCGCCAACATAATTTCGAAAGCATCATCAGAGTTAACAGATACAAGGCCAGTCCCGCCGGTGGTTTTCCCAGCAACGTAGGATTTACCACTGCCAGGGCCGCCGGCGCAGAAAAAGGCCTTAAATATATTGGGGTCTTGGAGCCCCTCTAGTAATTCGTTGTAAGTCTTCATTAGGTAATTGCCCTATTCCTTTTTTATATCCAATCATTTCTAATATGTATTTATCTTCTTTAGTGAGTGCAGGCATTTCATTTTCTCTACTTTGCCTTTGGAATGTCATCTTCTTGATTCTATTTTTGGTCTTAGCCATTTTAAGTTCCTTTCGAAGTTTATTTTTATGGATATTTCTCTTTTTAGGAATAGCTACACTCTCCTTTCTATCTGATCATATAACAATTCTGCTATATGTGCGTGGCCCTCTTTATTGGGGTGCATATCGTCTTCACTCACTCTCATTTTTATTCGCATGGGGTCAACATCATCCAATTTATCGGATATAGTAAATCCACCTATATCGTGGTACAGTGGCCACCCATAAAATGTTTCTTTATTCATATCATGAATGATGGGGTGATCTAACAACATTTTAACTATTTTGTGTGGGGGATCGTTGAATTGACTACTGCCAAATGCTGAACACTGTAAATAGGGTATATCATTAGCCTCACAGTGGTTTTGAAATGCATGATACCACCTATGGGATTTTTGATAATTATGTTCAGTGCTTACCATATTTTTGTCTAAAAGGGTGTTCACAACTTGTGAAGCAGCTTCTCTCATTTCCTTAGACTTCCATCCTTTAAATACCATAGTACCGATAGTTGGGTCTATATGGAGCGTTCTTATGCCACTATGTATATCTTTATGGGGCCTTATGTTTGAACCACTGAAGTCCCACCTTGAATGTTCACTCCACATAACAATTGCAAGACCCACATTTTTCTTTTCTTTACACAACTCATCTACAATACTGTTGTAAATATATTCGTTACCTCTAGAAATACGTCCTAGATTAATCAGTTCCATACCCAGCATTTCTGCCAGTAGGTCAGGCCATCTTGGATATTCCTCTTCTTCTTCATAATGACCATTAGCCTTACGAAGAGCTACTCTCCACCCTCGTTTCGTTTCACTTTGGGGAGCAGTCCAGCTGTCTCCCGATACCACTAACTTCATGCCATCTCATCAGAATAAAACTCATCTACTATTACCTCGTCATCAAGAAACAAGTCATCTATATCAGTAGGTAGAGCTTTAGTAGCTTCCAACGAATCCTCTATACAGTCTTTCACACACCTCATAAACATGAGATGCGTTGGGCCACCCTCAGCACCAATATCAAATTTATGATGTATGGCAGAAACTAAGAATGGGCCGTGATAAAATCTATCAGTCTGTTCTTTTTTGGGTTGTTTGTCCATCGCTTGTCGAGGCATGTCTATTGTTACAATTTGTCCAGCTCTCATATATGTATGACCAACAGCTGTTAAGTCCATCACTAAACCGTTTCTTAATGATTGATTAAACGCTGATCTTTGCTGTGCCCATTTGTCGGGATTAGATGCTTGAAATACATATTTGCCATCCCCATTCACCATACTGGCACATGTACCAGCGTTTTGATCCTTTAGAGATGTGGATGCAAGGTATTTCTTAGTAACAGCAGAACTTAAAGTGCTACCATCTTGATCATATGCCATCTTACTGTACATGGGGTTGCCAGCGGTTCCATGATAAGAGTTGATTGTGGCATTATCCTTTGTTTTAGGTGAGCCGTCAGCCTCTTCAAACTGTTTAAAATAATTATATGTCTTAGTAATAATGTCTTTATTAAATATATCGTGTATAGTCAGTTCAGAAGAGAATTGGCCGTTTACCGTACCGCCCATTGTATCAGCGTTGCTATCCCTAGTCCAATCTCTAACCCTACCATACTCAGCAAGTATGCCTGGCTTTCCATCTTTACTTGTTTCGTTTTCTATTAATGTGTACTGTTGGACTGATTCTGTTGCATACATTGATTGCACAGAGCGAAAATGAAATCCTGTTAGTGTCTCAAAAAATCTATATGTAGCACTACCATGTTCAGCTGATACTGCTTCACGCTTACATTGTTCTATTATTTCTATTGGAGTAAGTTCATTAGCGATTATCTTTTTAACACCACTAGACTTTTCTATAAAACAGGCCTTTTTAGTTTTTAGATCGCTCTTTAATACTTGTTTAGCAATATCAGAATATGTACCTGATAATGTCCTATCGACAATCACCCGATTGTTTCTTATACTTTCAGTAGAAGTGAAGTCTAGAGCTATAATAGCTATAGAGGATTTAACAGGGAAATCACTCACAACATTGTGGACATAAAATAATCTGTCTATGATTTGTTCCTCTCCCAAAGCACCACCAGCTGGAACAGAAGGTGTGCGAATCTTCAGGCGTAGGTGTTCCTGTCCTATAAGAGGCAGGGTATTGACAAGACCAAAGTTGTCAGTAAAAACTATATGACCTTGGAGAATTGGTGAATCTATATCTTCAAATATATCTATATGTTGACAGGCCAGAGTAACATCTACTCTGTCATTACCACAACTAATTATTTCCACTTTCTCCAGCATAAATTCGCCAGCATAAGTTAAACTATCGGACATTAAATCTTACTTTCATTCATCAAAGCTTGAAATTCATCTACAATTTGTGGTACATAAACAGGGTCTATTAATATTATTTTTCTCTTCTTGTCTTGTTCTGCTTGTTCATATTCTAAATTGGTTACAGCTGTAGCCGTAGGGTAATCTGCATTAGAAGGCCCTATGTCTATTTTTAAGGTAGAGTCACCAGAAGTTTGTGATATTTCGTAATGATGTATTCCATTTGGATTATCATATTTGTCATTAACAAATGCTAAAAATTGCCCATGAGCCAGTGGCCAATCATGAAAACGATTTACAATATCATTTGCCATACAAACTATCCAATGGTACTCCACATCACCATATAATTTATGGGCAATCATCTCTGGTGTTTCCCCTTCCTTCACATCGTATGTGTCATACATCAATATGTTTTGTTTTACTTGAGATCGAAGATTAACTCGCCGCAAAAGGTTGGTGACAATTTTTGGATCGGCACCCTTTGTATCTGCAAATTGAATTAGAGGAAAACTTTCAAAATACATTAGAACCCTGCCTCAATACGTTCTCTAGTAATTATTTCCATCTCAGAGAAATTCAATGTTACTTCTGTCTTTTGTGGGGGAGGCCCTGATTTACCACTTAACTCATATCCTTTTCTTGAAGCTACAGTTGTTGGTTCATATGTTTTATATCTGTCTCCGCCATATTTTACACTCATATCAGTTAGATAACATGTAGAAATCTTGTTCAAGAATGGATTTTCATCACCCATGTAGCGATACTCAATATCAAATAGATTTGGGGTATTCATTATTTTTCCTTTTAAATCTATTTTCTTTTTTGTGTTAAATCCAAGGTCACTGAGAGCTCCATTCCAATACGAGGGCAACATATTCTTTTTAAAAGAATATACTATTTGTTCCACTATTTGTGCTTCCTGTTCACTTTTAGGTATGAAACTAAAGGTGTATGCAAAATCTCTTCTACCAACACCATCAAATTGTAATTCCATTTTGTTTGTTATAGCTTTACCTGATACAATCTGCGCCATTGCTTTTGCGCCAGGAGCCATAGATTGAGCAGTATCAACTGCTTTAACAAGCGCACCTGTGGCCATACCACCAATGCCACCCATTAGTGCTGATCCTAAACCTTTACCCTCTTTCAATTTATTGTATACGTCTGCACCTGTTTGGGCCAGTAAACCGATTTCTGGTGAAGAAAAATTAGACTTGTACTTAACTTCAACAGAAGCAGGCATATACAGAGAGATAGCTTGATCCATACGCCTCATGGCTGGTCTTTTTATTGATAGAGACTTTCCTGCTCCAGAACCCTTCTGGAAAGCGGGTTTAGCATCTTCGTTCTGCTGTTTTGCAAATTGTGAAGTTCCTGCTACGGTTCCACCACCAAAGTCCCAATGTGCTGATTCCTCTGCAGCTGCTTTATCTTTTTTAATTTTAGCATCAGAAATCTCGTACACATAGAAGATAATATAATGGCCTTGGCCGGGATCACTCTCAACACCTATGGGATATGTTAAATTGGGGGAACTATTGCTATTGAAGCTGCCACCCAATCCTCCTAGTGGATTTATACTCTTAGCTGCACCACTTGCGGCTCTAGCAAAACTAGATACTTGAGATGCGGCCGCACCAGCAGCTTTGTTTTTTAGAGAAGTTAATATGGCCATGTCTAAATATCCTTATACAAAACTATTTATGCACCATGAGTTACAAAGGCAGATACCGACCTAAAAATCCCCGAAAATATATGGGTGATTCATATAATGTTATCTACCGCTCCCTCTGGGAACGGAAGTTTATGGTATATTGTGATACCAGTGACGCTATTGTTGAATGGGGAAGTGAAGAAATCATCATACCCTATTTATCTCCTTGGGATGGTAGATTCCATCGATACTTCCCCGATTTCTACATAAAAGTTCGACAGGCTGATGGTAGTCTCAAGAAAATGATTATCGAAGTAAAACCCAAGAAACAATGCTCTCCCCCAAAAGAACCTAAGCGTAGGACTAAAAAGTATCTGGGGGAGATGAAAACATGGGGTATAAACAAGGCTAAGTGGGAACACGCTGCCCAATGGTGTAAGAGAAATAACATGGAGTTTAAGATTTTGAACGAGGATCATCTGGGTATTTCGTATAAATAGTGATATGGAAATAGTAGCAGATTATTGGCATCAAATATTGTTTTTAGTTGGGGCTATAGTTGTAGCAGTAAGATTAGAATCAGAAGTTAAGGCTTTAAGAAAAGACTTAGATAATTTGACCAAGGAATTAAATAGGCGAGATACATACGTTGAAACTGTTAAACAGAGATCAGAAATAGATGTTTTGAATAAACAGATATCTAGTCTGTGGGAGTTTGTGAACAAACTCAGGGATAAATTTAATGGCTCAAAGTAAGTTTATACAAGCAGTCAAAGATGAAGCAAAAGGCCGTCCACGATCTACCCAATGGTACAGGGATAAGATTAAGGAATTCGGTACGCCTACAACGCTGGACTTGATAAGAGATGGTAAAAGAGACAAAAAGCCCTTTTACGGTAAGTTGAATATGTTCGTATATGACCCAAAGTTCAAAAAGCAATTACCATATTACGACACTTTCCCTCTCGTTTTACCTCTAGAAACTTACAGTGATGGGTTTCTGGGAATCAACTTTCATTATCTACCGATACCCCTACGAGTTAAACTACTAGATAGGCTAGTAGATTTTTCTAATAACACAAAATTTGATGAGTCTACTAGGCTAGTTGTGGACTACAGTAAACTAAAGAATGTTAATATAGTCAAACCCACCATACACAAATATCTGTCAGGACAACTTAAATCACAGTTTCGAAGGATTGACGCAGACGAATTTACTATTGCGACATTGTTACCTGTACAGAGATTTCAGAAAGCTTCGGCTTCTGCGGTTTGGAAAGAATCAAGGGCGATGATCTAATGGTAGCTAAATTTTTAGAAGGTGGAGCTTACGGTATACTAAATGATATTCTATCTGCATTTCGCTCAAATGAGGGATATGCTCTCCCTAGTAAATACGAAGTTCTTATATATCCACCCGCCGGCAGAACTGGTACATCATTACTAAATGTATTCTCTGGTATGGGTTCCAGTGCTGGTGAGTCAAGAAATGTCTCTATGCGTTGTGAGTCCTGTATACTGCCAGGAACTAATGTAACATCAAGCCCAGATACTAATCCATATGGGCCAGTAAGAGAAATTGCAGAGTCAGTTACATATGCAACCGAAGTATCTATGACATTTCAGGCAAGTAGTGATCTAAAGGAAAGATTGTTTTTTGAGAAATGGCAAAAGAAATGTTATAATCCTACATCATGGAATATAGGGTATTACAATGATTACATAGGTTCCGTAGATATATACCTATTGGATACAGAAGGTACACGGCGGTTTGGTTTAAAACTGCATGAGGTGTGGCCAAAAACAATAGGTGCAACAAGTTTATCTGGAGCGAAAGCCTCAGACATAATTAAAAATGAAATAACATTTGTATTTAGAAATTGGACTTCTCTAGATGCTAACGATCAACCACCTAGCATCGCTGATAGAATAACAAACACGGTGGTTAACACAGTTGAAAGAAATTTGACACGAAATATTCCAGCTGTTCTAAGGAAATTATAAGGATGAAAAATTATGGCATTACCAAAGCTAAATACGGTAACTTATGAACTTGAGTTGCCGTCTACAGGGGAGTCTGTTAAATACAGACCTTTCTTGGTTAAGGAGCAAAAGAACCTTCTTATTGCACAAGAATCAGAAGATGAAAAGGTTATAGAAAATGCATTTTCTCAAATCATTACTGATTGCACAGAAGGTCAAATTGATCCATATGCATATCCTCTATTTGATATTGAGTATATGTTTTTACAGATGCGAGCAAAGTCTGTAGGAGAAAAGTCTACGATAACAATGACAGCAGAAGACGATGGAGAAACTAAAGTCCCTGTTGAAATAGATTTGTCCCAAGTCTCTGTTCATCAAGAAGTTGGACATACCAATGAAATTGAATTAACAAAAGATATAAAAATGATTATGGGATATCCTACATTAGCTGATATGGCTATGCCAAATGATGCTAAAACAGATGTAGAAAGAATTTTTGTTATGATTAAACGATGTGTCATGGAAATTCATGATGGTGAAGACATACATAATAGAGTTGATATTACTGATAAAGAGTTAGACAGCTTTTTAGAGAATATGACCTCTGATATGTTTGAAAAGGTTAGTGGGTTTTTTGAAACTATGCCTAAATTAAAACATGTAGTAAAGTATACTAACCCTACTACTAAGGTGAAAAACGAGGTAAATATTGAGGGACTCCAGAGTTTTTTCGAATAGCCCTTTCTCACGAAACTCTGGTGAACTATTATCAGGCAAACTTCGCCATGATGCAACATCATAATTACAGCCTCGAAGAATTAGAAGAAATGATGCCGTGGGAAAGGGAAATATACATGGGGCTGTTATTACAGTATCTTAAAGAAGAACGAGAGCAACAGGAAAGACAGGCTAGAAACGGATAAAAGGAGTTAATTGTGGTTCAGAAAAAATTACAACCAGAATCGCAATATAATGAGTATGACTTGGATGGAGATGGTGTTGTGAGTGACGAAGAATTAGAGATGGTAAAGAAAATACACGAAGCAGAAAATGCTGATGAGAAGGCTGACGCACAAAGGCGTATGGCTTGGATATCAATGATAGCAATGATTTTATTCACGGTTATCGTCATGATACCAGGCATCATACCAGAATCTAGATTAAAACTTATAGGTGATTTGTCTGCCTTATTCTACATTGGTATGGCTGGTGTGGTAGGTGCATATATGGGTATGACCGCTTACATGTCAAGGAAGTAACATGGCAACCTTCGAAGATACCGTAGATAAGTTAGGTAAAACTACAGATAAGCTTGATGCAGTAGCAGATAAAATGGCTGCAAGTGCAAAAACGGAAGATACTGGAGCAGCCGCTGCAGAGAAACAACGTGAAGCAAATATGCGGGCTGACAAAACCAACACCTATTTGGAAAGTATTGCTTCTACTCTTTCTGGTATGAAAGGCGAATTTGAATCAGCTCCCAAGGATGCCGGCAAGACAGGAGGAATATTTGGTAGTATTGCCAGAGCACTAGGGGGTATTGGTGCTGGGATTGGTTCTGGTATCGGTGGGTTTATGAAAGGTATCGGGAAGGGTGCAGCCGCTGCACCTAAATTTGTTCTCGCAATGGGTGGCCTTGGTCTAGGTATCGGTGCGTTTATGTTAGCAATTGGTGGTTCTGTAAGATTAGTATCAACGTGGTTTCCCAAGATAGCAGAAAATCTAAAAGAATTTGAAGGTGTCAATGGCAAGAATCTTGTACAGGTTGGTCTTGGTATGGCTGCTTTAGGTGTAGGAATGGGTGCTCAAGGTATTGGTGGAGCAATCAGTGCTATAGGTGATATTGCAGGCGGTTTTGCCAAAGGGATTGGTAATTTATTGGGTGTTAAAACTGGCCCAGAAAGTATAGTTGAAAAACTAAAATTCTGGGGTAGCTTTACAGTTAATAGAAAAGCAATAGAAGATAACGCAGCTGCAATGATTGCATATGGTAAAGCGATGGCAATAGGTGGTGGTGCAGATGTTTTAAGTGCAGCTGGCTCATTAGCTAGTGGTGCTGTAGATGGACTTTTCAGTTTATTTGGAAAAAAAGCAGAATCCCCTATAGACAAAATGATCGCCTTCTCGAAAGTTGTTGTTGATAAGGAAGCAGTCAAAAACAATGCAGAGGCAATGACCGCATACAGTAGTGCAATCGCAACTGGTACTGGTGCTCAAGCTTTAGGGGCAGTTGGTAGTCTATTAGGTGCAGTAGGTAGCATCGGCGATGCCTTCAGTAAACTTTTTGGTGGTAAAGGATTTATCGATACTACATTAGATAACCTAAGAAAGTTTAGTGACAGAAAGGGAATTGTTAACGAGAACATTACCAATAACGCAAAGGCAATGATATCTTATCTGGGTGCCATGGCATTAGGTGCTGGTGCTCAAGCTTTAGGGGCGGCTGGTAGTCTATTAGGTGCAGTAGGTAGTTTTGGTGATATGTTCAGTAAGGCCTTTGGTGGTGAAGACAATGTAAGTTCTTTAATGACTGGCATGAAAAAGATGTCAGCAGTTGCCATTGATCGTGATATTATATCAAACAATGCAGATGCAATGGTCGATTATGCGAGGGCAATGATGAAAGCCCCTGCAGCTGCGTTTGGTAAGGCAGGCGGACAATGGGGGAATATGCTTGGTAATATAGCTGGTGGTCTAAATCGCTGGTTAGGGGGGAAAGAACACAATCCATTACTGGACTTGAAGAAATTTGCTTCAATTGAGATTACAGAACAAGAAGGAAATATCATAAAACAAAATGCAGAATCACTAGTCATATATGGTATGGGTATGGCGAAGTTTGGAGCTACAAAAGTCGTTAAAGGTGGTGCTGGTTTGCTCAGTGGTATATCCGAAGCAATGACCTTCTGGAAAAAGAAAGATGCAGACCCGATTCAAGGCCTTAAAAAGTTTACAGATCATTGGGTAGATATATCAGCCGTTGAAAATAATGTAGCGGCCTTACATGCATTTGCTCAATTGGGAACAGGATTTAAAGGAACAGATGATTTAGAGGATTTTGCAGAACATATGGGCAACAATCTTCCTAAAATAGAATCGTTAATTACTGGTGCTTCAGCTACAGGAGTAAAGGCTTTCGGTTTCCGTGTAGGGTCAGAAGGATTCAAAGGCCTTGCCAGTCCAGATATAGATTATGAAGCTGCAAGAAGTAATATAGACAAACTCAAGTCATTGGTACATGTGGATATGTCAACACCATCACCAGACCAAATGTCAGGGGCCTCAAATACTCAGGCTTTGTGGGCAGAAAGTTTACAGAAATCTATTGATGGCCTTGCATCAGCAATAACTGCTGTAAATACAGGGGGGAATGTTGTACAGACAAATTCAACTACGAATTTAACGTCTGAACAACAATCCCCCAAGAAACATCTACTAGTAGGAACTACTCGCAGTAGAGGTTTAGAAAATATTGACTTTTAACTCTCGTCAGCAGCCAATTTCTCAAAATAGGACATAGTGTCCTCATCATTATCTTCTGCTGTCACCGTCACAGTAGGAGCAGGCTCCTCTTTTGTATCGATAGTAGCAGTTTCAACTACTGGTTCATCATCAATTTTATCGACAACAGTACCAACTGTAGTTGTACCAGCAAGAACAGTATTCAACCGATTCTTGAGTTCGTCATATGACTTAAAGTTTGTAGGCGCAGTAAACTCAGCAAGAGAATACTGTGTACCCCAAACACTTTCAAGTTTCTTATCATCATCAAAAAGAGCAGATGGTGCCTCAAACTCTGACTTGTCATAGTTCCAGAAACCGTCTACCTTACGAATCTTCAACTTGAAGTTCGCACCTTCCCAAAAATCAAATGGATTTACAGGAGTTTCATCCTCAAATGCAGGCTGCATGGTTTCCATGATCTTATCGAAAATCTTCTTACCATAACGGAACAAGAAAACCTTACCCTCATTATCAGGGTTCTTAGGATCACTCACAACATAGATGTTGGAGAAATATTGCAACTTACGCTTTTGACGGCGTGCAATTTCCTTATCCGACTCTACACCAGAGTTCCAGTATGCACTGTTTAACTCCGATACAGGATCGTTGTTACCAAGTGTGGTGAGAGAGTTCTCAATATACCATTGACCAGTAGGGCCTTGAAAAGCGTGATTCCACACTTTCGCCCAAGGAAGGTCTTCCCCTTTTGGAGTAGGTAGGAAACGGATAACGGCATAACCATTACCAGTTTTGTCCAAAACGGGCTTCCAGAGCCTTTCGTCCACATAGGACTTCTTCTCTTGAGGTTTGTTCTCTTTTTCAACTGCTCCAAGCAGTTTGTCGAGAGAGTTCGACTTTTTCAACTGTGCTAATGACATTGTATGTCTCCTTATGTTAACGTATGTTGATTTTACTAATATACTAAGTATGATACGAAATGTCAAGTCTCCTTTTCAAATCGTATTCTATATAGGTCTTTGTCTTTCTCTACGAAATTGACTAGACCATTCCATGAGAGCCCGATCCGTTCTGATTCGACCTGACTCGCATCATGCCCGTGATATAAATGTGAATTAAATACGAGCATCGTATCTTGTGTACAAGGGAAAGCCAGATCACTGGCGGTGTGTGGGTTTCCCTTCTTGAAGTGTTCTGTTAGAGATATAAAAGGGCCATCCTCTGCCTTTTGTTTCTTAAAGTTTAGAGGTGGATGTTCTGGTACAGATTTAAGGTATAGTGTGCCACTGACAATAGAGTTAGAGTGATTATGAACTTTCTGATAACCACCTTTTTGACTAATGTTTAACCAACTGTCTGTTAGAAAGAACTCTTCATACTCTATCTGCATTTCATTGTCTAGAAAATCACAAGCGCTCTCTTCGACAAATTTTCTGACTTCTGCAAACTGAGGAGCCGTCAGAATGTTTGTAAATTTATCAGATCGTAATTTAGTCTGGCCAGGAAATAAATGGAATTCAAATTCCGAAAAATCTATTTCATTCAAAAATATTTTGGGAGCCTTATATTGTTTTACCAAGCCTGTAGGAAATAGTGGTACAGCACTCATATTATTTTCAACTCCTCACATAGTTGGGCCTCATGAATATCTTTCCCAACGATAACAAATTCAATATCAGAAAACTCTTTCATAGTTGTGGTCATCTGATTTTCCCAATTGACAGAATTAAACCCCTTACTGTCAGCTGGTAGATAATTGTCTGTACCTTTATATATGTTGTTAAGCGGTTTGTCGTATGAGGATAGGTCAAACCCCATGATATAAACCTTCTCAGCGCCATGTTGACAGGCAAGATGTAGTGCGGTATTACCAGCAGACCACCCTACAGGATAATCGATAGACTCTATGTTATCACTTTCATTAACGTAGGTGATCCATATACCAACATCCTTCTCCATCTTTTGGCGAAGGTCTTTCATATCCAGTTGTGGGTTCATCTGAATAGCAGCTTCAATCTTCTCATGTAGAGTTACAGGGTCTTTACCAGACACAACACACAGTTCTGTTCTGTATTTGCTCTTGTGAATGAAGGCCTCTGGTATGTCATATCCCATAAACATCGTATCAGCAACGGCTGATGGCACTGGACTCCAGTTTGCAAAGTGACACTTACCCTTGTAACCAGAGTCATATATCTCCTGTTGCATACCGTAATCAACCGATATAAGGTGATTTACAGCACCGTCACGATAGATTGCATTGCAACCATATGTCAACACGTTAGGCTCTAGAATAGTCTGGTGACATGGTTTGAACCATGACCTAGACTCACCATTGCCTAAAACAAGGGCTTTATGTGTCACTATCTGTTTTTTCTTCTATAATAGGAGTGTGTATCTTAGGTGGTGTAGTACAACCAATCTGGGCAACATCTACTTTCCAACCATCGTCAAGCATTTCATTCACAACTCGTTTTCCTCTGTTATGAATAATATCTTTCCAATCTCTAACAAAGTACAAACACTCTTGTTTTGTATCAAAATGCCGTGAAAGAACATGAAACTTTTCATCTCTTTCCACGCCATCTGGGTCAGTTACGGTTAATGCTAATAGCAACATAAACTCTTTAACCATCTCTTAGGGCCTTCCATGACCAAGGAAACACTTCCTCAGCCAATACATCTATTTTGTTTGCAACCACTTGGGTTTCTTTCTGTGTATCGGGTTTACATCGTAGGTTGCACACACGAGCAAACGCCATTAGAGTACCGCTCCAGTACCATTCAGTAAACATTGATTGGGGCAAGACCATTCTCGCCTGTTCTGGGGCAACACCTAATCTCAATAAGTGTTCATAAGTCCACTTTGCACTTTTGCAAATTTGTTCATAATCATCAACCATTTTTTGTTTAGGATTGATATTAATCGCTTCATCAGAGGAGCCTTGTTTAGAATTTTTGGGTCTACCACGCCACTCTTCTGGTTTGTAAAATTCTACTTCATCATCAACGTATCGTCTGGACACTTCATTCCAGACTAATCCGACCTGATGCTTTACCAGTTGTCGAGCGACAAAAACTGGCGCCTTGATGTGAAACTGCATGGACGCATGACCGAAGGGGCTCCAGTGGTTATGTTTCGCAAGATAGTTAATAAGTTTTTCATCTTGTTCTTGCAGAAGTCCTGGCGTAGGCCCAGCGTGTGGAATTGACTCCCACACGCTGACCTTTGCAAAGGAAACCCTAGCAGCGTTGACCACTGATAGATCAGTACCCATACTGTCAACTAGGGTTACGTTCATCGTTTCGTCCCATTCATCTTCTTGTTAGGGTTGAAACGCCTCTGAGGACGATACCCCTTTGGCCAAGAGGGTTGCCGTGAGGCAAGCTTCTTGCAACGCTCAGACAACTCCTCGTTTGTCTTCGCTAACTCGGCACAATCGTACTCGAGCTCCTTGACCCGAGCGGTCAAGGTTTGGATTTCACTGGCCTCAAAGGCCTGTTCAACTTGTGCGTCCATTATGGAGCTCCTTCTATCAAGTTTAATAGTCTAATTCTATACTGTTTCTTGTCAATAGTCAAGAACCTTTTGTAATCTTTCATGAATTTTTTTAGGTCAGGCCATATAACATCATCCCCTAATTGTTCATCCCATCTTTCACCGTAATTCACTAACTCGTCTAGAATTATCATTGTCTCAATACAGACACGGCCTCCTAGAAACTCTTTTAAGAGCTTTGGGTGGCCAGAGGTCAACGCAAACAAAGGCTCAAAGTCACTAACAAAGGGGTGCATTTCAATTTCAAACTGTTCAAAGAAGCCTTGTCTCTTCAACTTCCAACTTTCATAGTTCTCATCATTAAAGTTTGCAACATACCCTTTACGATCTTTGATAAAATTTGCGAGAAAATAGTCTTTTGGATTTTTGTATTTCTTTGCAATACGCACAAAAAATGATCTATCTTTTCTCTTGTAAAAAGACTGTCTAGATATTTTGGTCTTGCCTTGATACTTTTCGTAATCATACTCGCCAGGGCCAAAATGTGCTTTCAATGCACAATACATTAAATATACGTCTACTGGTTCCATACTCACAAAGGCAATTGCGCCTGTCTTGGTAGAAAATTTAACTCTCGGGCGTTGGCTTCGATCTTTTCCTTCAGCCCCTTAGAAATAAGAGAACCAACCGTATCAGGTTCGATTCCCTCTGAATGACAATACCACAACACGGCTTCCATGTGGGTGATATTTTTTTCTTTTGCAATCTCTTCGATCTTCATAGAAAATACTTTAGGCGTTTTCATGCGTACTCCATTTTAAAGTTGAGGGGCTAACCGTTGGCCCCTCTCGGATGTATTAAGGCATCACCCTTTAGTCCTTGTGTGTTCATCTTGCACATGCAAGAAGTAGTGGGGGTATTCTGTTACTAGGAACCCCCGAAACCCTGTCCGACTTACGCTGCTAGAGCGTAGTCTTGAGATGCAAAGTTATCGTTTGCATTTACTAATTTGGCCTATCAGGCGGCCAATCCACAATTCTCCACTTCTCTATTTCACGCCAGTCGATCCTAATTCGCCCCCATCAAAAAAAGACTAGATATACTATTCCAGTAAGTAAGGTTATGTCTGCACATATGCTCCAAACAATATATGCTCTAAACATCCACTTACTTACCTCTCGTACTAAGGGGTTCTTCATCACAGCCCCCTATTAATATCTTTTCCACACTAGTCTCCTTTTGGTGGAGGCGATGGGAATTGCACCCATGTCCTGTACGTCTTTCAATCCGTATCATTGAATTGTATCTTATTTATACCACATGGAATGTTATTAGTCAAGGGACATAATGTATATTTGTGCCGATTAATTTATTATTAATCGTGGCGCTCACACCCACAGCAGAAAAACAACCTATGCCTGGACTGACATATTCAATAACCGTGACCGTTTTAGTTTTGTGATTCAGCCAAAGTGTAGCTGTATATGTATTTTCAGAATCTTTCCAAAGCATATAGGGCTCTTCACCAGCTCCATCTTTAATACCTTGATGGACAGTTTCTATATCTGCACATAGAACAGGTTTCATCGATTGAAACATCTGTCTTGAGCCGTCTCCAATTTTAGGTTCAGCTTTGTCTTCATCAGAGGTCTTTTCTACCACTGGCTCCTTGGGCGATGATATGTCTTTGGTTGCCGATATCTCAGTTGTTTGACAACCCATCAACAGAAACACCGCCATTATTGATATTAGGTGTTTCATTTTGGTTTCTCCATTCTGCGAGAGCTTCATTTAGCAAATCGATGTATTGTTCCTTATCTTTCACAAACTCTTGGACAGAGCCATCTTCGGTCACAACAAGAATAACTACTTGTTGTATATCAATGCCAGTTCTTGCATGAAACATCTCAGCATACGCTGTGCCTTGGATGTAGTAGTTTTCATTCCAATCATCAGTCCTTTCCCTTCTTGACGTTTTGAAGTCAATTACGGAAGGGACTCCTTTATAATAAGCAATACAGTCTGCTCGTCCCGCTACTTTATATTTATCACTCCAAAGGCCTACTTCCTGTGCATAGATATCATCGATATGGCACAAGGCTTGATCTCTTAGTTGTTTAAATAAACAGTATGGTAGAAACTCTTTTTTGTGTTTTTCCCATTCTGTAGGATAATTAAAATATTTGTTATTAAGATAATCCTCACACATATGGTGAACTTTTGTTCCCCTCGCTGCAGAGGTTCGTGCTACATAATTAGCAACATCATCACCAACACGTTTACGCCATTCAAACAGGCCTTCTTTCTTACGAGTTGATAGGACTGTTGTTATAGAGGGATACTTATTGCCCTCTGGGGTTTCATACAGACGCTTACCGTCTACATTTTTTGCTTTTATTGGGGGGATTTCTACTGGTATGTGTTTGAACATTTTATTAGACCGTTTCAGATATTGTAGATTGGTTATGAGGCGAAGGTATAGTTTCTAGGTTAGCAAATCGATCATACGTTATTATCGCAACTTCAGTCGTTGACATTGTTCTGCCCTTTGCGTCCACCTGTTCTGTTCTATGAAGGTGTGTAAAGCCATTTGCAGACTGCAATGGGATCAAAAGGGTAGAATATATTGATGATAACGGCCCAATTGGGTCAATCGGTGTTACAGACATTAAACGTATTTTGGCCCCAAGTTAAATGAACCATCTGGAACCTGTATTAAATTGCCTTTATTGTCATACCTAATTACAGGCTCTTCAGTTATGGGAATAACTCTTTCCCATTTCTTTTCATAACTTATTCTATTCTCCCAATAAGGAGACAAAGAATTTACTGGCTGAATTGGTTCAATCATACATTCCTCATTCGTTCTACTAGGCGCCTTGCCCGATTTCTCACTTGGTTATACCATCTGCTATTCATCATCTCTTGAGCGGCACGATTCCAATCACCCGACTCAACAGCTGCGTTCATGTTCTTAAACTTGGACAAGCGAGTACGGCCCATATTGAACATCATATTAGCAAGAATTAATTGCACTTCTTCTGGAAGCCCACCAAAGTCATCATACAGAATATCACAATCTGCAATAACACTTTTAACATCTAGATCAAACGCCTCATCACAACGCTCTTCAGAAACTTTAGTTCCCACTCTTTGACCGTGCTCTGGGTCATCCTCTGTAATCAGATGGCCAATGCCAAAGGTTGGATAACCAAGATGGTCTTTATAAATTTTGAGAACTTTGCCCTCATCAGCGGCAATCTCCTCACGAAGTATATCTAAATTCATAACAGTTCTCCGTACTTCTTTTTAGTTTCGTTATATCCATCAAGAATTGACATATTTTCATACGCCTCATTGCGATAAGGAGTTTTAGGATCATCACCTTTATACTGACCCCTTTTATTTCTAGCTCGTCTTTTCATTATTCAATTCCTATTCCTAATTTGGTTTTGTTAATAAGATAACTACGAACAAAACCTGAGCGAACAATATCACCAATGGTGAACTCGCTGCAGTTAAACTCTTCCATCTCTTCTAGGATTCGAAGGAAGTCATGTAAACCATTTTTTTCATTGTGTTTCAAAAGATCACTCTGATCAAAATCACCACAAAATACTATTTTAGAATCTTGACCAACCCTAGTAATGATTGTGTCCAGTTCGTGAAAATTTAAATTCTGACATTCATCTACTATAATGATACTATTGTCAAATGTCAAGCCTCTTAGGAAAGATGTTGAAAGAAAATATAGTGAGCCTTGCCCTTTTAGCTTATCATAGAGAGAATTAAAAGCCTGTTCGTTTGGCATCTCAAACATAAATTGTACCATGTTCTGATATGGCACTTGATACAAGGCTGATTTATCTTCTTCATCGCCGGGCAAAAATCCAATATCTCTTGTTGGAATAAGAGAGCGAACCAATATTACCTTTTCATATTTTGTCTTTTGGTCAAATATATCCTTCAACGCTAGGTATAGTGAAATGAATGTTTTACCAGTACCAGCCGCACCAAACAGAAATTGATTTTGTCCTTTTTTCCAAGTTTCAAAAACAATTTTCTGTGTATCAGTGATTGGTTTTACTGATACCATAGTTGAAGAATTGAGTTCTTTGTTCTTTTTACTTGCCATAATAATTCCTACAAATAGGTGTGAAGGGGGTCAGCCGGGGGCGCCTAGACCCCCCTCACTAGTGCATAAGCGGAGTGACTTCCCAGCTTGCTATGACGCTGTGCGTCCCTTGCTGAAGTTCTATTTCTCGCTCGCACCATGTTATAAAGTTTTACTCTTACTCGCAGAAAAGCCAGATCGCTCTACCCTTTTCTTATGTTTATCTATCGCATCCCTCGTCTTTAATTCTTGATGTGTTCTAGTAGAACCACCAAACTTATCGTCTAGAGGAGAGCCTGGATGTGCGGCTGCTATCCTCTGCATATTCTCTTGAAATCCACCATCTGTTTTAGGGCCAACACCCATAACATGATCACCCACTAGAGCGATAGGTACATAAACTTGATTTACGTGTGGGTTTGATTTTTTGTATTCATCAAGTTCAGCCATGGACATAAACTCTTCATACTGTTCCTGAGTCTCCGTATCAAAAAATGTATATGTAGGCATCAATTAACTCCCAATCCACCAAACTGTACAAATGTGTACATACACAGGAGTATAATAGCTACTCCTATCAGCATTGCAAATGTATTATCTGGTATCAAAATCTAAACTCCAACTGTCTAGGATCACCACCTAGAATTTCCACCTTAGTATTTAGTTCCAAAACTTGTTCGCTTAATGTTTTTATCCTCATTTGCAAAACATGAATTGAAGATTGCATTTCTGAAACTTCTTTTTTGTACATATCATCCATAGACCACGTTTCCTTGTTCCACTCTTCACGCAGCCTGCGGCCCATGTAATCCCAATACGGCTCCCTCTCCATCATTTTTCTCCACAAAAAATAGTGGGACTGAACGCTTCGTCCACTTTGCAAAATTTGCCTTCTCTAATATATAGTAATTTTGATAAGCGAGAACAGTATCCTCGCCCTTACAATAATCAGGCATACATTGAGGTGGATCAGTAAATTCTACATTTGGAATGTTTTGGGGCACGTTAGATAGACCAATATTAAGTCTTTCTGTAGCGTGGTGTTTGCCGTAACGATGTGTGTATTCATTCATCAAGGCTCTCATGTGCTTATATAACCACATGTAGTTTAGGTCACTAGAACGAGTCCAGATAGTGCTGGGGTGGTTCTTATGAGCGATTTTGTATAGTCCTACCCTATCAGCGTAGGCATCACCGTCAAGAACACGATGGGCAGTAGAGAGCAATTGAGCGCTCTCTAAAATCATTTTAACAACGTGTTTGTCACACATCATTTTAGCCGCAACATCAGGGTCTTTATCAAGATAAAATATATTCATGTTGAAACTTTCGAAACCAAATATTTAATTTTAAAAGTAAGGTATAACAGTTTAATTTTATAAATCATTTAAAATATCCCACCAAGCATGCATTATTTTATATCCCATCTATAGAAAATGTGGTCTTGGATTTCCACTGTTTTCTGTTTCGTTTTTGCCCAACCAGGCGTTACATAATCTGCGTGGTAAAACAAGGCTCCATCCGTAATATCTAAAAACGGTAAAGTTCCCTTCATCCATGCCCTTGCATAATCAAAAAATTTGACATATGTTTTAATATCTTTAGGCACATCACTCTTACCATCACAATACCAACTAAACTGGCATCTATTCTTGATAGGATAATACACGGCATCATTTTTGTCAAGGGTCTTTCTAGTTTTCCATGACTCTCTGGTAGGGCCTTGATAGACCACTTCACATATTGTATTAGGAAATCTAGAGTCATTTACTCTATTGAAAACAACAGCAGTGACAGCGAGAACACCAGCAGTGCCTTGGTTTCTTGCTTCATAATACATATTTTTTGCAAGACACTCAGCTGCTCGGTCATCAGCTTGATCACTTGATGCGACACTGGCTGGAAACAACACTGCTCCAGCCAGTAAAAAACCTAGTACCAATCTACTCATTGCCAAATTTCTGTGTGAGATAATCTCTGGCATAATCACCAGCCATGGTTGACCGAAAAGCGTTATCAGCGGCAGCAACGACTTCATCAATGCATTGCTCATCACCACCAAAAGCGTATCCATCACAGAACTCTTCGATATCCATTATCAAATTTTTCATCTTACTCATAATTCATCTCCTTCATGAATGCTTTGGTTAAAGGGCCCTGTAACCGATAGGCTTCAGTTTCCCAAGGCTGTTTCTCATATTTGGTGTTGAGGTAGTTACGATACTTACCATCTTTACACTTCCACAACTGTTTGTACCCACCCTTGAATTTATCTTTCATGCGGCCTGTGGCACCCTGCCACACATGAACCATTTCATGTATGATGGTTTCGATATACTCTTCTAGGGAAATTTTCTTATGAAGCCGATGGTCAATTTCGATGAAATACTCACGATCATCATCACCACGATAACAGAAACCGTAAGCACCATTTTCCATTGTTTTGGTGAACTCAAGATTGATATCCAGAACACGATGGCGAGGCATCAAAGTATCCATGCACCACCAGATAATCTCATCTGCTAGTTCACGGTTTCTCTTAATACCACCTGTGACTTCAATACAAATCATTGATAACTCCTTATCATCAATATAGGTATTATCGCACATATTGGGGGCCATGTCAAGGAAAATCGTAGCACGTAAGCCCTTGATTTTTAAGGAAATGCTAAATTAATTATCCACCCATCGCCGGGCCAGACAATTGATCGTAGGTATCGTTCTCAATTACCATGAAATCATCGTTCCAAAAGAACGCTTCTTTAACCACATTTGTAGACAATCCCTTATACTCTTTATGTAGGGCCTTGTCCTTGGCTGCAACCAGAAGCTCAGCTTCGTCAGGATGCAATCCTTCTAACATTTGCACAAATAGGGCTTCTCTCTTATTCTGGGAAATCTGTCCATTTCCCCCTTTGATGAAATTGTACAGCTTCCTCGCCTCATATGCTAGGTCTGTATGCTCAGTTCCCTCTGGTGCATCGTTTGGCACATATGGAACAGGCCCCTCTGGCAATAACCACTGAATTTTAGGATCAAATGAAGATTTAATCACCATGCGAAGAGAATCACTATTATTCTCTTGAAGGTATTTTACCTTCTGTTTCTTGGTCTTCAGTTTACCAAGTTTTGTCAAAAGCTCTGAATACAGAGGCGTATATGTTTGTTCGGGCATATCAAAATTCTCCTATTGAATCTGTTAGAGATTTAAGTCTCTTTTCCACAAAATAATTTAACAATTTACTTCGATCAGGTATCTCCACTGATCTATATTTATCCAATATCTCATCTCTGAGTTCTTTTGGACACTCTGTTAGGTCAATAAGTTTCTTGTTTCTCTGGTAGTTTCTCATGACCTCATCATTAGGGGCAACATCTTCAAACTTATGATCTGCCCATGCTGATATCTTTTTCTTACCAAGTGGCTTCTGGCGAAGGCCATCAGTAAAAGTGTTGTCTGGTGATAACACGTTTGGCACTCCATCACTAGAGTCGCCCTTGAATACATGTTCTACCAAATAGAAATCTGGATTTTCACCATTAACCATTTTCTTAGTGATAGGACTGTACTGTTTGACATTTGGATAGCGTTGTAACTGAATAAAATCTTTGTCACCAGATAGAATTAAAACTTCCTCTGCAACCTCTGTAACCAGACTAGCTATGATATCATCAGCCTCTGCACCATATATTTCTAGAAACTTGTATGGCATATTATCTTTGATTTCGGCCTTGATGGTATTCAGACATTCAAAAATAGCATCCCAATTCTTACCATCCTTCTCTCTCTTGGTGCGCCTACTAGCCTTGTACTGTGGAAAGAAATCACGCCTCCAATAATGCTTAGAGTCATAACACAATACCAACTCACCGTATTCAGAAGAGAACCTAGTACGGTACATACGTAAAGAATTGAGTATCATATGACGAACCATGTTATCATCAGGCTCTGTGTTCTTTGTCATATGCAAATGCATCATAACACTAGCCAGACTAATCTGGTTCATATCAACTAAAATCATTTGTTTTCCTTTGACACATGCATACAATCAAA
>VTLG01008822.1_pt1 | contig 30031 bp, 38 predicted proteins | sample 4694571 | NCBI WGS metagenome assembly VTLG01 (sample SAMN12604809, study PRJNA352737) | marine metagenome | biome: ENVO:00000447; feature: ENVO:00000209|ENVO:00000569|ENVO:01000036; material: ENVO:00002151; isolation source: viral sequences binned using virsorter ...
TCTACAGTTATATCATCACCACCTACATTTTGTTGTAAGGATGTAATTTCACCATCCAAAAATTCATCTGCAGTAAAAATTCTATAATTACCTCCAACAAATTTAAACTTAGGCTTTTCAACTCCAGTTTCGTCCGGGATTACCCTTATACCATACATACCCCTTAATTCTTCTTCTATATGTGATAATTCCATCTGCCTAGTATTTGGATCCATTAAATGAACCCACTGATTGTCCACAACTCCTGCCCAAGATGGAATATTACCATGTATTTCAATGTGTTTCATTGCTTTATACATCCCATTTAATTTTTCTCTAGTAAGATTACTAATTTCTCCATCCTCTATTGCATTATCCAGATCAACTTTAAATTCACCAGAAGTACGGTATTGTTTATTAAATGGTATAGATTCTGCAGTCCCAATATATATTTCAGGAGTTGGGGTATTAAACATAAATAATCTATCATGGATTCCAGGTGGATGTTCATCTAAATTTTCCCAATCAACACCTTCCATAATATCCATATTACCATATTCAAGCCTCTCCCTAGAGCGTATATCTGTTAAATCCCTTTGTTCAGGAAGTAATGATGCAGGATTGTAAATAGCACCAGGAGTATTATCTAAATAATCCCCGGCAGGTCTTACTCTATTATTAATTGCTTCTGCATGACCTCTAACAGCAGATACTAATTCATCAGACTGTGGGTCCATCGAAATTCCACCTCTGGCCATCAGCTGTGAGTCAAACGGTACTACACCTTGTGTCAGAGCTTGATCAAATTCTTCAAGACCTCTCCAACGATTTGTTTCTTCTCCGGCATCATTCAAAGTCCCAAAGGATATATACGGAGGTTCTCTGTGCCAGGTAGTTACTATACCATAGTCTTCTAAAGACCCCCTGGCCCGGGTAACTTCTTCATTATCAAGAAATGCTATTCGAACTTGATCTTCTACTAAGTTAGCAGCAGCAGCTACATCTTGATTTATTTGGAGACTCCTGCCTGTTTCATCAATATGTGTACCCAATGGAATTATTTCTAATTCTAAATCTAGGTCCTTGAATTCTTCTTTTAAGATTTTAGGTATAGTTCTATCGTAAAGTACTTTTAAATTTTCTGCACCAATCTCAATATCTTTAAGATCGGTGATTACTGTTTTAGTATTTAATTTAGCTTTATTTATAATTTTTTCAGCCAAATCATTTCCAAATGTAGCAAAAAGTCCACTCTCTGAATAATGATTAACTTCCTTTTCAATTTTAGTTCCAGATTTACTATATGCTTCTACAAGATAAGGATATTCTTCTCCACTTACTGTTTTATATCCTATTGGCTCACCATGTTCAATAACAGGATAATCTCCACCTTCTTTAAATTCCTTTCGTTTGATTTCAAATTTATCACCCCTAGACATTTTTTTAATTTTAACCTCATGAACATTATGTAAACTTGATAAACCAATTTGGTTGGCAAGTTCACTAGATCCAAATGTAACCCTATCAAAGCCACCGTCTACTCCCATTTTAATTTTCCTTTTGAGCATAAGCCGCAACCATTTTTTTTGGTCCTTTGGATATATAAATGGAATCTTTTGAGCAGCATTTAATGCGCCCATTTTATCTATTAATTTCTTTTTTGCAGCACGTAAAGTTTTTATTTCAGCATGATTATCATTTATAATAGCAGCAAATTTAATTCCCTCTGGTGATCTGCCAGCTTGATGATCCATTGTTTTAAGTTGGTCTGTTAAGTTCCTATTTTCCAATTGTAATTTATAAATATCTTCATCATAACGACCAATATCAAAAACTCCTTCCCTTGTTGCTCGTTGTGCCCAATCACTTTGAGTCTCATGAAAACTTAAATGTTTTTCTCCAGCTTGTTCACCAATACCTGGTCGTTCATCATAGCGCATATGGCCTATAGCATTTGATTCACCATGATGACTTGCCGATTTTTCATCTCGCCATTTTTGTGGATATCTTTCAACTACAACAGGATCTGGTACAATTTTAGAATCTACACTCATAGCACTTGGATCAGGTACCTCAAAAAATTGTGCACTTGTATCTTCCGGATAATGCTTAGGATATATATTTTCAAGAAATTCCTGATCAGTTGCATTAAGTTCATCAAAAGATTTTTGATGCATATCTTGAGCAAGTTGATCAAGATTAGTAGAAGTTTCAATAGACATAGGTGGATTTTTACCATGATAAGTCACAATAGCCATTTTACCATTTGTACCCCCATCTGGTATATACTCATCAGCAAATCGAGTAGATTTTATTTCTCTAATGTCAAGATTATTTTCATCCCAAAATTTTTTCAAGTCATTTAATGAAATTGTGGTATGTCTTTTTTTACCTTTTGCATGTTCATTTTTATAATCATTTAACCATTTATCAAACCCAGAATATTCTCTGATCTGTTTATTATAAATTCTTTTTTCGGGGTTAGTTGAATTAATCATACCTATTAATTTATCCCTTGCAATAAATACATTTCCCGCTCCATTGACCTCTGCTTTTAAATCCGATAAAAGTTGGGCAGTTTCTTCCATCCCTTGATTTGCAAATATTGGATCACCAGCTCCAAATACTCTATTCAAAGCTTTATTACCCCTACCAAGAAATTTAATCCCTTTTGAAATACCTCTTATTCCAGCTATAGGAGCGGCAAATATAGCACCAGGAGCCATAAGCTCTCCAAGCAATCCAGCTCCGGAAGTTGGATCACCACCCATTTTGGAATAGAGATCTGGTGTTGTTCCCTTGTATTCTGGAACAAACTCCTGTTCCTTATAACCGGGGTGACCACCTGGCTGCATTTGTGTTAATCGTTGTGCATGAGACATACCACCACCAGGAGCCATTAACGAAACAACATCCATTGGAAAACCACCTTCGGCAGCAACAATACCTTTCATAAAATCGGCAGGGTTACCCATTGTTGCGGATTTCCCCTCCGTTCTTTTAATATTTTCTAGAACCTTTTTCCTCTGGCTAATTGGTATATCATCCCATTGCCGTTGGCTCATAAATGAAGGTTTTCGGGGAATTATACCGGGGCCTGTATTTTTAGGTTTTCTGATGCCAGTGCGTTTACGCATTAGGTAGGTTTTGCGGTGGTTGTTGCAGTTGAGCTAGCATTTGCTGTTGTTGGGCTTGTTCAGCTTGTTGCTGTTGTGCTAGTTGGGCTTGTAGAAGGGCCGCATTCTGTCTCATCTCTTCACGGTCTCGTTCCATCATAGCTTTAAGTTTAGAACCATCCATCTGAGTATTATATTTAGCTTGCATATCCATTATGGAAAGTTCTGCCTGAGATTCAATACGATCTTTCTCTCTATCATCCAAACGAATCATTTTCTCACGTTCAAGTTCAAGCTTGCCAATATCATTCTGTGCATCAGCTTGAGCTTTCTGAGCTTGAATTTGAATATATTGTTCCTCTGCTGAAGGCTTTTGAGGTTCTTGAGGAGGTGGTTGGTACTGCTCCGGATTACCAAAGAAAGCTTCCGGATCTTTAAATCCTGCCAACTGTACCATACGGGAGAGAGTCGTATGATACTGACTCAAATTAACAATAGGATTTTCCGGCCCAAACTGTTGAAGCAGGGTTTCCTGTTTTTGAGCAATAGTTGACAGGAATTGCATTTTCTCCATGTCATTTCCAGCACCAAGAGGAATATCAACCATTACATCCATATCGGCATCCCAGTATCTAGGATCTATTGGAATCCACTGGTTCCTCAATCTAGCCATCATTTCTCTATCTTGGTGCTTGTGTATTAGCTGAAGAATACCTTTATAAAGTGGTTTCAGTCCAGACTCAGCAAATATTCGAGCAATTAATTCAATATGTGCCTGTGCTGCCTTAACAGTCGAGTCAACAGCAAGTCTAGTTGCAGATTGTAAATTTTCGGAATCCATTCCCTGAGATGCCTTTGTAATACCTGTTCTCGTGGATTTAATTTCATCTAGCATCCCAAGGATCGGTAAGGCTTGTTGTCCCACAAATGGCATATCCAATTGTGTGACGGCACCCGGAGACCTTGCTCTAATAACAGAACCTACCTCAGTATTTAATACATCCTTTAAATTAACCATATTTTCCAGGACCAACATTCTTGGATTTACTGCCATTACCAGAGAATCCATTACATTTCTTAAGATTGCCGACTTGATCCTCTGTATATCTGCAACAATATCGGTGATTGAGGCACCAATTGCAGTATGTGGTTCCGGTGCAGGACAAAACAAGACAAATGGTATATAATCACATGGATGGTTATCTACCACATTATGTGTATTTCCAATTGTACATATCCTTCTTAATTCTGAAATACCATCCTGATCGACATCCAGATTAATATATGATTCACAATAAAGAACTCTTCTCTGTGCTGGTTCCATGTGTGTACGACCCCGATCCGGAGCATCTGAATGCCGAGAAATAAATTCTTCATTACTACCAAATGCTGCATCAGCAGAAGAATGCTCCTCCAACATTTCTGGATCATAACCCAAACTTGTCAATTCAGAAATTGTTTTATAGGACCGATGGGAAACTATATCAGCTTCATTTACATTTTTTGCCCTTCGGTCAATAAGAAATTCTTCCGGTGGTAAAGCTTCAACTCTAATCTTGCCCTTTTTAATCCTTTTTTTAAGAGAAACATTAAAAAGTGGGATGCCTTCTGCAGTCTGATCTGACTGTTCCATTTCCACTGACTCAACATTTTCTTCACCTGCCAATATCTGTGCTTGCTGTTCATCAAGCCCACTGTACTTTGAGCTCTTTATTTCTATTGCTTCTTCCCACCAATATTTTATCACACCAGTCCGACGGATCAGAGCATCCTGGAACACAGACATCATGGTATTGAAAAAATCAGGTTGCTGTTCCATCAACAGGTTATTGATATAATCAGAACATTGCTCGGCCATCTGTACGTCTTCTGGGCCATTTGGAGTAAATGTGAGGATATTTTTCGTACCAAAGAAGATACGCATCATGGAAGGTAATATCGAATTAACAGTATCTCTCACATCATAAGAGACAACACCAGATCTACCTTCATCATCCTGTTCTGGAAGATGTCCGGAATAGTATTTCCCTGATGTTATCCGATCTTGCCCAAGCTCATCATCTGAATATGAGATAGCATCATCAAGCAAATGTCCCACATAGGATTGAATTTCTTCCTCTTCCATCTCATTTTCAGGGGTTGTCTCGTCAAGTTCTAATGTTTCAAGCTCTTCTGCTTCCCCATAATCAGTCATTACTGCCATGTTTCCTTTTTATAAATTCGTTATAATCTGTTGTCGATTTTTCACTATTACAGCTATGACAACTAATTACCAGATTAGTAATGTCTTGTGTTTTTATTCTTGTCTTTAATTTTATTCGTGGGATTTTATGTTCGATCACAAATTTTTCTGGATGTAAAGCAGTTCCACAATAGTGACATGGAGCCGAAATATTAGTTATTCCCATTGCATCTAACCAGAGACGGATATGGGTCTCTCGATTATAGCCCCCTTTATAAATACCCAGTTCTTTTTCCCTAAGTACTCGGGTTTTCCATTTACATTGTATCGAGCAATATTTCTGCCTATCAAACTGGTAAATAGCAGGGGTATATTCTTTTTTGCAATATTTACAAATTTTTGTTTTAGAACCATTTGAAAACATATATTCTCTTATTGTATCACAATTCAACTAGCAACTTAATGCTATTGTCATACAATACCAGAAATATTCCTCATAAGTGGTTTTTGCCAAGAAGCACCAAGCCCAGCATGTGTTGCTGCATTGCCTGCAAATGTCAATACAAATGCATCAGCAAAGTCAGGTGAACCACGATGTCCTATACGTTTCTTCATTTCATCCTTGGTTTCCATCCGGATCTTGCCAGATGACTCAAATGAGTATCTAGGAGAACATAATTCAAACATCAAGCGTTCATCACGAGGAATACGACAGTGACGTTGTTCGAACCACTCTTTAGCTTTATGCCACAGTTCTGCTCTCAAGTTTTTGTATTGTCCAGATAATGAAGCAGATTCTCCAGTATTAATCCCAACAACTGGCAGGCCAAGTTCCATACCCCGATCAACAATAGATGCTCCAATACCAATTACATCCACCAAGATTTCAACTGGAGCCTTTTCTTCATCTTGTGCTTTCCTATATTCTGCATTTACAATTCCCATCAATTTCATAGTATCAAGTTTAGCCCAACTCTTGATTGGTTCCATTACTGTATTGCCTCTTCGTTTACATAATGCCGATTTATCAGAACCATATCTAGCAACGTCCAAGCCCCAAGAAATACCACCTTCTGTTGGATCCACATCTCTGGAAACAGCAGTTTCAACTAACTCATTTGAAATGATGGTGTCATCAGACGATTCTGCAAACTCTCCCAAAACTCTAATGCGATATGTATTAGAATCAATACCATAGCGTTCAGCCATTTCATCAATATATTCCTTTTTCACACGTTTAGAAGTTTCACAGGATACAGTGAGAGTCCACCATCTATCAACTAACCGAGTAAAAGCATCATAAAAATAACCTTCTGGTCGAGTAGGATTCCCCAATAATAGCAGTGTTGCATTACCAGATAACGACCCACCTGCTGCAGAAAATATAGCATCATCAACAGAACTAGCCTCATCCACAATCAGTAATACTTTATCAGAGTGAATACCTTGAAGTGCCTCTGGAGTTTCTTTTCGTGCAGTTCTACATGATATAAAAGACCCAGATGGATCAGATTTCAATACAATTCTTTCAGAAAATATTTCAAATAATTTACTCAGAGCAGGAGGTAATCGTATCAGTTGGGACTTTAGCTCAGCAAACAGAGCATCAAATAGTTGGGAAGCAGTTGGAGCAGTACAAACTGTCTTTTGGGGATAAAAACATAACATGTGGTGCATCATTAACCAGGCTGCACAAGTAGATTTGCCAACCCCATGACCAGACTTTACTGCTAACAATCTGGATTTCAGGGACTGCTTCATCACCTTTTTTTGCCAGGAATCCGGTTCCTCCTCTAAAATGTCCCTAACGAACTGTACGGGATCGTTTTTGTACTTGGCAATAAATTCTGTGAATACGTTTGATTTATTTTCTGAATGTGACATAGATCCTCCGGTAATGAGTCAATATCGCTTAATTCTTCATCAGGAACCCAATAACTGGTAGATGTTCGTCCATCATTATTGTGGTACCACTCTTCATGATTGAAAACTTCAGGTGCAGATATCCAACCCTTCATTTCATAAATACCATATGAGCCAATAACTAAAACATAATACTTATCTTTTTTATCCCTTTTTTTCAAAAACAAATTATCAAGTGGATGTGGTCTGGTCCTCACTTCATAATGATCGCCAACGTCAGTCGAGTCATATCCTGAAATACCAGTTGGATAAACACCCAAATACTTTGCAAGTGCAAATTCACCAAGTGCACCCTCAATCGAATTGCCCCATAACCCTTTTGCACCAGGATTACCCCAGTATTTTTCATAATCCTTTAAACTTTTTCCACTTCTTGAATTTTGTAGGCATTTTAGCTGTCTTTGAAGGCCGACTGTGGATCCAATCGAAAGCTCTGCCGGTGTCAGAGTCACTATCGAGGACTTTGTACACGTTAATTTCATTTTCCCTCCCTGGTGCATCAATAATCCATACACCATAATTCTTAGGTAACCTATTTTCCAACCAATGAAACATTTTCTCTGCATGTTCCCTGGTATCACACTTAACTAATCCCGAACCTGTTTCCTTAATCTGCTTCCTAAGATCATCCAGTATCGATTTTGATAAATTCTTGATCATATGGAACTGTGTAAAAAATATTATCTTGATCTAAATCAATACAATCAAATGCTAAATACTCACAACACTTTCCTCTCTTTTTTGGGTATGCTCTCAATATCTTTGCATGCACCATCCTTACCTTATTCTCATGTAACTCGTCATTAACCTCAAAATGTACCTTATCCCCAATTTTAGGGACCCTTTGTGTATCCATATCCAAATTATTATTTCTTTCAGCTATGACAGGGCTCTGTACATTACCATAATTAGATTTTTTTTGTAAAATTTTTTAGAACTAAATTTTGGGTGTGTGTTACGTTAGGCATATGGCACCCCCTGGGTACAACGGGGCAGGGGGGCAAACAGCATAGATGTGGGTAGCACTAGGCCTAGCCCCGGCTCACTGGTATCCCCCCAATAGTGTTCAGTAATGATATAATTGAACACTTTATGCCTATATATTGATATTATTAACCTTTTTCCCAACAATTATCTGATTCCAGGGTCCCATGCCCATATGGGACTACCTCCTAAGGACCCTCTAACCTTGGTAATCCCTTTAATTATTATTACCATTATTTCCCTATATATTTCTCTTTATAAATATAAGTGCCTATAGTTTAGTATATATATATATATATAGTATAGTATATAAACAAAGAATATATAGTTAACACTCATCTGAATTTTGGGTCCGTCTATTTTCGGCCATCAAGTTCCTTTCCACATCCATTTTCTTATCTTGAACCACTTCCATTAGCATAATAATATGTTCTGTATTAATCCCTCGTAATTTGGCAGGAGGCAAGTCTTGGACAAGATCAAGAATATCATCCAAGCAATCAAGCATATTAAGGGTCATATGGAGACGTAACATTCCTCATTTACTGCTAATCTGTTTCTTTTTTGGTGTTATATCTTTTATGGTTTTCATTTGGTTACGAAGAGCATCAAGGTGAAGTTGTGTGGCATCGCTTATTTGCATATCAATTGTCTGCCGTTCACCGTATTGAATTGGGCTGTATTTACTAGCAACCCATTGTTTTGCACCAATGATAGTTTTGGCTGAAGCAGGATCAATATGCCCACGTTCCAATTTATCAGTGATATCTTGTATTTGACTGACTGTCATTTCAGCATATGCTTTTTTAGCCTCCATGTACCTAGCATTAAGGTCAGGATTAGTTGATATTTGGTAATAAAGTCGTTTGTATGGTATTTCAAGTTCTCTTGCCATTTTAGGTAAACTACCAAATTCTGCATATCCATCGAATATCTTTTCCCAAAACTCCTCGTCATCAAACATCCTATATTCTCTGGCTCTTCTTGCTCGTCTAATTGGTGTTCCTGCCATTTATCTCCTTATCGAATGGACATTCCATATATTCTGGAGTGCTACTTTGCATATAGCCCGAGTCTACCTCCTTGGAATGCCCATTTAATTTTATTGTCTTGAGTTTCAAACCATAATTATTAGTACCTCTTGGTACAATCAATCCAGGTTTCTTGATTAATTTATTACGTCTGAATCCTCTATAATTAACCACATGTTGCCATCTACCCCATCTCTGTTTAATCGTAGTAATATCAGGATGTTGATCTTTAAGGGACTGAGCCATCTGTAACCTACCATCATCCACATAGAGTTCATCTGTATTGCCGCCACCCATGGTCATGGTTGCTTGTTTTTCTTGAAGAAATGCATAAAATAATATAGTACACCATCCATCCTTCAATGCTCTGATAGATAAATCGGTATCCTCGTTGTAACGACCTCTCCAACGATATGGAATATCATTTTTAATGAGGATACATGAATATATCCTTGTATTGAACGCTACAGCTGGTCTAACTGATATATCTGGTATGAAAAAACGATATTGAAGCCCGGATAACGCAACATTTTCATATCTATCGGTAAAATCCTCTGCTATTTTAAGTATAGTACCAGAAGCCACATTAACTTTCAAATTATTATTCCGTCGGCAGAAGTTCCGTATATTGTCATCCATTATCCAGTGCCTCTCTGCACCAAGTGACAACGAATGTTCCCACACCCAGTTTCTTGCTGGTATTCCACCTTGCCCAAGATTACTGAATGGTAGCACATATATTTTATCATCATCAATATATTTTGCATAATCATCATATTCTTGGGGCTCTATCACAATATGATATGGAACTCTCATCCTGTCAAGGGCCTTGCTTGTTAACCTAGAATCAGCTCGACCTTTACTGATGATATATACCGGATATTTAGGATTCATGGTTCCTCACCAAATTCAGGATATTCTCTATCAAACTCATCTTCATCAACCCAGAGTTTATAGGATGCATGTCGCACTTCAGCTTCAGGATGCCAATATGATTTTCTCAATGGATGTATTTTCTGACCAATTTTACTTTCAAAATCCTTCACATCTTCTTCACATTTAAAAAACATATAAAGCATTCTATATGGTGCAAGATCCTGTTGTTTATATTCAGGCATATCTTGCCATTCAGATTCCCATGCTGTTTCCCAACCTTCTGAATCTTTAGTAAAATCCTCGAATGATGCTTGCTCAATTATCTGTTTTGGTTTCCCACTTCTGTATCCCATTTTGATATTCTATTATTATTTTATTACCAAGTTTACAATAACCCATTGCAATTAATATAATTAATGTAAATCCACAAATAACTCCAAATATATATATCATTAGAAAAAGTGTTATCATATTAATTTTATTCAGTATTTATCTCACTTATCATTTTCATTTCTTCATCAATTTCATATTCATGCCCAAACCCAATTTTAGCTTCTACTGTATGGCCATTCACCATATTTACACTTGGCACTTTTGCACGAGGTGAATCAGGAAACTTCAGGATAGTATTACCTTTTTTTAAGTAATCTAACACTGCATCTTTTGTAGTGTCTGATTCATTGAACTGTGCAGTTTTAACACGTTTACATCTTGTTTTAACATCCTTTGAAATATTTAATATTCGTTCTTCAAATGGCCTTGCAGGTTTGAAAGTTTTCATTTTAAGTATCCTGGCTTTTTGTTTTCTAGCTCCTTGTATTTTTGAACATTCCCTTGAGCATGCCGTAACATTTAACCTGATTGGAAAAAACATAATTTCACATACTGAACACTGTCGTTCCGGATATCTTTTTTTACGTAATTCATAAACTCTTTTTGCCCGATTTTTTTTATACTGTTGATAACATATATCCCCACAAAATTTCTTTTTATAACCAGTTAGTTTTTTACTGCATATTTTACATTTTAACATATTTAACATATTTACCCTATTTTGTTATCCCATGGAATATTTGTTTGATGAATATTTCTTACAATAAATGTATCATCATTAACTATTGTATTATTATTACATTTCTTTATTGCAATCCTAACATAGCCATCTTTATTAGAATTGTATTCTCTTGTTAATTGTATATGTCTGAATTGTTTATCATTTGGAAAGATTTGTGCAGTTTCCATTGCATCAATGAGTACCTTACAAAGATTATCTAAATCAACATCTGGTCCTCTTTTAACAGGATAAAAAACTGCAATTGAAAGTGCTAGATAATCATCCTCTTTAAAAGATTTGGCTCCTTTAGCTTTCTCATTCATCCAACAGAAAACTACATCAGAAATAAACACCCTAGCTTGTTTTGTTTTTATTAATCTTTTTCCAACTATCTGCCAATATCTATTAGCACTAATCGGAAATGGAAGTCTTAATTTCAGCACGAAATTCCTCTAATGATTGTTTTTCCTTGGCTGCCTTCTGTAATTTGCGTAAAATATTTTTCATATTATCTGGCATACCAACTTTTTTATTTTCTGGTTTTGGTAATAATCTACGTTGTTCTTCCATCATAGCTAATCGTTCCCAATCTTCACCTCTTTTTCTTTTTGGGTTATTAACTGTACCATCTCGTATATCTTTAACTGTTGGAAAAAACGAGTTAGAATTAATATGACTATTAAAAGCTTTTTCAATACTTTTAGCATTATAATCCGATAATTGTTCCATCCAAAAATTAATTTCTGATTTACCAAGCTTACCAAATTCACGAACATGAGCATGGTAATTCAACTCACATTTTTTTAAACTCACAAGAAGTTGTTTATATGCTTCTTTATTCATTAGTTTAAAGTTTTTTGATTATTCTCAATATTAAAAAACTCAATATCAAGTTCAGATAATTGATCTTTGGATTTGTATTTTGGGATAATACTCTGACTACGGTCAGGAACAAGATCGAACCTAATTCCAATCCACTGATTAAGCATACTCTGATTGATCACATGATAAATGTCCCGACCATCCATATATCTATTCCTAATTTCAGAAAGCATACGACTTACAGCGTTTAACGAGTTCCACGGTTTAAATCTACCATTACTTTCTGCTTCCTCTTGTTTATATGCAACCCATTCGGGCCATATTTCTAAAAACTCGGAATGTTTTTTTAACTCATCAGGAATTTCAATTTTTTCTAATATTTCTTCTGTTGATGGAGGATTAACTTTCATAGATGCCTATAGTTAAATATTTATAGTTATTATATAGTTTATAATATATAGTTAATATATATATTACTAACCCTTTACATTCAGTTCTGCTTTACGAGAATCTTTCAAGTCTCGAACTTGCTTGTTATTTCTTGATGTTTCAGGAAGATTTGCCCACCAATCTGCTAATTGTTCTATTGATTCAATTGATTTAATCTCAATTTTAGCTAATTGGTATGCAGTTTTGGTAGGAGGTGGTTTTCCCTCATAATCCGATTCCTTAGGTTCTTTATTTCGGTTCATACTACCTTCAGCATCATCATCTTCCTCTGGTCCTGCACTGAGACCAAACATAGCTTGCAATATTTGTCGTTTAGCATATGTCAGGGCACTCCCAACACCTTGTGGGGTTTGCTTATCAAGTATTAATTTATAATAACTCTGGATATAATGCCCAGATTTCCTATGTAATAATATTGTGATGAGTCCATCTCCTGTAGGAAATTGCATTACTCCAAGATCATAAACTTTACATGCTTTATCAATTCTATTAATAAGTGTATCCAACATTATATAATCGTTGCCAAAATGTGGGTTTTTGCCCTCTGCAACAACGTGGGATCCCAATTTTTTCTTTACATTAAACCAAGCTTCAAATAATTCCTTTGCTGGTCCAATTACTTGGAAATTCAGTGTCTCTTCCATATTACTCCTAATACCATTTAATGTTGAGTGTTTGGATACCATTATAGTATCCGGTTAATCGCTTTTTCCCATCAGGTGAAGCATTCTGATATTCCTTGAATCTATTGATATATTCCCGAGTGTCATCACGACCTTTCTCAAGAGACTCATCATCCAACCTATATGTTTGAACAAGGAATGGTCTGGTTTTTTCACAAACAACAAAAAGAAAATCAAATTTTCTTCCTGTAATGGCTTCTAGTCCATCTAAATACCAACTTGCCTGAATGTCATATCGGAATTTTTTAATGGAGTGGATAAAAGCAAATTTATTAGCAGATAACATAAATTTGAGGTCAATACATAAATCCCTATCCTCAAGAAGTTTATCTGCCCTGAAACATCCTTTTATATCTGGGATAGTTGGATGTTTAAAAAAACCACTAACCTCATTTTCTCCCAAGTTTTTTAGGAATAAATCACTAATGATTTCATTATCATGTATTTGGTCACGCCATTTAACCATCTGAGTAAACTCATCTTGAGATAATAAAACTTTATTTTCCTGATGTGCTTGCTCTTGGGCTAATAGTTTTTGCTCCTTACCAATTTTAGTACGAGCATCAACTTTTGGCATAACTAAATATCGGTCATTAAATTTATCAAATTCTAATAATAGTGTATGACCACCACTTCCTAACCTTAAACCATCTGTTGACTCCTGTTCAAACCTTGTCTCCCAATGAGACATTGATTGCCCAAATAATTTTACTTCAGAAGAATGGATAAAGTCTGGTTCATTTATATAATCTTCAAAAGGCATATCATTAATAAGATTACCTAGTAGATGCCGAGTATAAATAGTACCTTTAAGATTATTTTGTTTTGTATGTCCCATATTCTCTCCTTGAAAACCCACTCCAGTTTCCCAGAGTGGGTTAATTTTAAAAAGGATAGTCCTCTTTGGATTTATCCTGTTGTTCTTCAGTACACATTGCAATCCTCCAGCACTGTAATGAAACGACATATCCACTGCCATTGTCATTTTCCCACTTCCGACCTTTCAAATTAATATCGCAAGTGACATTATCACCTACGTTGTATTGATCTAATAAGTCAGTTTTTTGATTAATGAACTCGAGCTTTAATAGCTCTGGCCATTGGGGATTGGGGGCATGCTCCAGAATAAATTCACGCTTTTTGAATTTTTCTGTATATTCATGTGTGTCGAAGATCTCCTCAATTACACCGGAGACCTGAATTGAATCACTCATATTTACTCCTACCATCAATGGTTGTAGGACATCCATGTCCAATAGAGACCAACTTTCCAAGTTGGCTATTACGAATATACCTCAGGATTGAGGCTATCCATAATTTCTTGATCAACAACTCCAATTAACCTATCGGCAGTTGACTTGATACGATCATGCAATTGATCATTCAAGATTTGACTTACTGTTGAAGCACTAGTTCCGGAAGCAGTGGCAACCATATTAATAGTGATACCTCTTTTCCGTAATTTGCTTTTAATTGAATCACTCATTTTGTTCCTCCTTTTTTATGTGTTTGATTAATTATATACTCCTTTTTTCAGAAAATATATAAAAATATTAATTTTTTTTTAAAAAAAGTGAAAAAAGATTGTTAATAAAATCAATAATTTAATCATAATAATGCATTTATTTTAAAAAAAGTGAAAATAATTGTTTACAAAAGTTTATTTTTATGGTAAAATGAAATCAAAAACTTTAAATCTTTACCAGTCGGGCCCACAGGGGGTCCAAAACAGGGACTCATAGGGAGTCCAATTTAATAACCCAATCGGAGAGGTTAATATGAGTGCATACATAAATACAATCTGGTGTAAATGTGATCATCTCGATAAAGATGGATACAAAACCTGTGATAAACAGGATATTGAAATTTCTGTTGAGGTTGGTAACAGTTGGCTTTTTGAAGAAGGAACTGGTGTCAACGAAAAACAAATGGCAGATACACTAAATACTCATTTTGAAGATATGAGCTTCCATTATGATGGATTTGATTATCCTTATGGATGGACGGCTTTTGCAAAGCGAGGCAGGTTAAATATTTATTGCCCAATGCACGCATCTATCAGAATCCTTGAAAAGAACAGTATTACTCTGGTGTCAGCAAAGCATGAGTTATACAAGACTTACCGAGTTGAGGATTTTGACTATACTTATTGTTCTGCTTCAGGTGGTTATTGGTATGGCTATGAAGTCAGTAGGGTTGATAATCAAGTTCTTGTTATGGAAGAATCATTTACAGCCTACAATAAGGAAGGAATCCTCTGGGAGATTGCAACTAAACAAGCTCGGTTAAATGATTTAAGATTTCGGGCCGGACTTAAGAATGGCAGTACTGCTCAATGTGAAGATTTTATCAATCTTCCAGATGATCCTTGGAGTGGCACCAGAGTGTTTGGGTTGAAGAATGGCACAACCATTATAGATGCCATTGAAAAAGTTAATCGTGAATTGGGAGAAGGTGAAGTAGTGAGGAGCAATAATCCTACTATGGGTAATTCCAAGCTCACAATAGAAACCATCCACGGCAACTTTGAAATGGTTCAAGTCGATAACGATGGTGTAGTAAGTACAGTTACGGATACTTATTTCGTAACTGAATCAAATCCGCTTGATGCAGTATTTCATCAAATCAGATGTGGTAACTAAATTAATCCCAGGTGGCTCCGGAGGGAGTCACCGAGGATGCATTTAGCATCACCCTCGAAAGAGGAACTTTAAAATCAACCGGAGAGAGGTAAATATGGGAACAAAATATTTTACAACATTATTAACAGTTTCTGAGATATGGGATGGTAATGCTGAAAGATTTAAAGATGCTCAGACAAAATCTAAACATATTAAAAACCTTGTTAATTATGCTTACGAAAGATTTACAGATAATAAAAAACATTTGGACCGAATAAGAGATGAATGTTCATTTGAATTTTTACAGGATGTTATTTTAGCTACAAGGAAAGATCTGACTTCTGATTATAAAAAACCTGGATATGATATTTGGTTTTATGAAGAAGCACATACAGCAAGAGATTTTGATTTGTGTAGAAAATTAACTTTTGTAATAAATACCTGTGAATATTTCTTACAGAGAAAAATTGAAATTATGCAAGGGTTTGCATTCGAACATATTTTTCATTGTGGTAAAGGTAATCCAACATTAAAACCTAATAAAGAAATTGAAAAATTATGGTTAGAGGTTAGACCAGTTATCCAATCGATGACTGAAAAAAGGATATCTTACCCTGGTTTACATTTAAATAGTTTCTAATCAAGCCCCAACTTCAAGCCCTCTTGCTGAGAGGGTTTGGGGATAAGGGAATGGTTCTCTTATCATTTATAGTTAACCGATGTTCAAAAGGAGATATTATGGGAACATTAATTGTTGAAAAGAAAGTGACAATGTCACAGTTGAGTAAGATGCCTAAGCCAATCTCGGCGACTAAGTGGCATAAGCCAATACCTCACTTCACTGCAATCACAGCAGTACTTGATGAACTTAAATCAAGGAAGCTTACAGTCAGTGAACTCGAGGTGGGAACATCACATAATGATTTGAGATGTTTCTGGTTAGCAAAACTAGCAAGTGAAGGTGACCTTGCTCATTTTATAGGGGGCAGAAATGCTCACGATAGGTCAGTATCATATGCACTGTTTGGTGGTGCCGATATATTCATTTGTAGTAATATGATGGTATCTGCTAAATTTAGGGATGCTAGAAAACATACAAATGGTATCTCAGAGGACCTAGCCGAACTGGTCAATAAATCTCTTGATAGAGTTTTAAGAGAAAATGTAGTTAATCGGAAACGAATTAATTATTACAAAAAACAACCACTGGGTAACAAGGATGCTTATTTCTTCATGGTGGATGCTATGAAGAGAGATATCCTGGGGCCATCCAAAATTAAGTATTTGGTAGAACAATGGGAGAAACCACTTCATGAGGAATTTGCTCCAAAGAATGCTTGGAGTCTCCACAATTGTTTCACTGAGATATTTAAGGACTTGCACTCAGCTGATTTGGTTTATCACCGGAATACAGTCCTCAATGAAATGATGGATGATTTCACTGGGTTCGATAAGCCAATCATTGACATCACTCCCCCAAAAAAGGAAAAGAAAGTTGTTGAGGTTAAACCAGCCAAAGCAAAACCTTCACCTAAACCTAAAGCTAAGTTTAAAGCTATTAAGAAAAAAGCAAAGGTGGTTGTTAAAAAGGCTACAGTAACAGTAACCCAATCTGAAGAAGATAGTATTAGATCTGAAAGGGTTGGGAATTTATTAAAATCATTGCCCAAAACTAAGTAACAATCAATCAAGGGCATCATGAAAAGTGGTGCCTTTGGAGATGTTTACATAGTGTAGCATCCTTACTTCGGTAAGTAATTAAACCTAAATAAAAGGGTCGTATGGCAACAACATACAAAAGGAAAACTAATAACCCTAAACTGGCTTGGTCTCCAGAACGTAAGGCTGCTTGGAGTGCACATATTCGTGAACAACAAGCAAAAGGAACCTGGAATAAAAAATCCAAAAGGAAAGTAGGGTTAGCAATTTCCAAAGGCAAGAAAGCTGCCAATAAAAAAAAGAAGCTTTCAATAGCTCGGAAAAATGGTTGGGAAACTAGACGAGCAAATGGGTGGGGAGTATTATGTAATACTCCCCCAAAAGTAAATCCAATAGAAAAAGATCTTACAAGAATGTTGGATTTATTATCGGCAATTGGGTTTAAATTAACTGTTGAGGAATTTACTGAGCAAGCTATCAAAGAGAAAATGGATAGAATTGCTATGGTATTTAACAATGGTATTTAACACAATTTATTAACAACCAAGGCCCTCTTCGGGGGGCCTAAAATTATGACAAAAAAAATAACGTTTTCAGAATATATAATGAGCTGTCTCGAACCAGAGGCATGTATCAAAATCTACAGGGAGAGAAAATATGGGAAAGAAACCACTAACAAGAAAACAGGTTCAGAAAATAAGGGAGCTAGTAAAAAACAAACCACTCCAGGAACTACTACTAAACCTGTCAGTTGATTTGATGTTACGATCATCAGACCTTCTGGCTTTACGAGTATCAGATGTTATCAATAAGAATGGTTCTATTAAATCAGAAGTTAAGGTAAGGCAGAAAAAAACTGGAAGATCAACCTTACCCATACCCTTGGGTAAAACTTCACTTAGAGCGATAACTAAGCATCTTTCTGGGAAACCACTGGATGACTATATTTTCAAGGGTCAAATGTATTATTGTACTAAAAAACCCATAACAAGTCAACAGTATGCTAGAATTGTCAAGGGTTGGGTTGAAAATATTGGGATTGATGATATATCTCAGTATTCGACCCACAGTATGCGAAAAACAAAGGCCTCTGTTATATATATGGAGACCAAAGATGTTGAAGCATGCAGACGTTTACTTGGTCAGTCAAGCGTAATAGCCACTAGTGCGTATTTGGGAGTTACTGACAACTCTGCACTAAAATTAGCTAAATCAACTATGGTGTAAATATGAGAAAAATCTGGTTAACCGAAGAAGATTATAGGGTCTTGAAAGGATTTATTTCTATTAGTATAACAAATTATGGTAAAGCTTTCACCGATGGAAGAATTTCAAGGGAAGATTATCAGAATATGGATAAAGTTCTTGATAGATTCTATGCACTTAAAAAACTTAGATCACGATACGATATGACTAAAACAGAAAGATATAAGGAGATACATGGTAGTTAAAAGAAAAATGATTCCTAGTACTTCTGAAACTCATGCTATGGTACTAGAATATCTTAAAACAATTCGTCAATCAACAGGTGCTAAAATAACTATTAGTTCATTCTATGAAAGCGCAGTGATTGAGAAACTTCAACGAGAAAAACACAAGAGGATATTATCATGAAAAAACTAATATTAATTATAGCTCTATCCATGGGTATTACTATCGCACATGGTCAGGAGTATAAAATAATCTGTAAAAGAATTTCAGGCTGTCCTGTGATAAATGGGACTTGTCCAACCTGTGAAATTATTGGTACTAATAAACGACAAAAGGAATACGATGAAGAACTTGATAGGATGCTAGAGGAATATAATACTAATCTTAGAAAGGAATATCCGAAGGATTTTTTTAAGGTAAAAAGAAGTAATAGAAAACCATCTGGATGGGAAACTTATGTATATCCAACCTGGAAAGGACTCAGAGTATTATATTAAGGTCCTAAAAGTCCAAAAGGATTTTTATTTCTAATATCTTCTTGAGGAGCTAGAATGGAAGGAAACATTCCAGGGTACAAATGCCTTGCTTGTTGTTCATTTGCGGATCTAATACTTTCAGCTTCCATTCTATTAATTGCTTCATTAAGTTGATCAGGACCTTGTGCATTCATATATGGGCCCATTCCTGAAACCCTTTCTTGAACTCTTTTATCATCAAGAGCATCCAGTGACATACCACCTGGGCCACCTCTCATTCTGTTGTATGTATTAAGAGCTGAGGCGGCTATTCCTGGCTCACCTTTTAAGCGTTCTCCCATTTCTCTCATTGCATCAGTTTTACTACCAGACATTGCCAACTTAGCTTGATAATCCATATCACTAATTACTTTCATTTTTTCCAAAAATTCTTTAACCAATCCTGGTGATTTATATAGTGCTCTAAGTTTATCTTTTTCCTCTGTTTCAAATAACTTTAATATTTTTTCTTCATTAGGTGAAGGAACATTGCTTCCTCTTACTCTCTGATACATTTTGGATGCATATCCTAATCTGTAAGCATTACGGCTAGGTTGTGACATTTCTGATAATTCCCTTCGTACCATATCTCCAGTATGTTTACTACCTTTTTCAGAAGCCTTAACTCCTAATTCAAATGCTTCAGTAAATTCTGATCGACTTCTCCAAATCTTGGAAGCCTCTTTATAATCTGGTGATGCATCTTTTAGAAAGTTAGTTATTTTACCCATTATATTTTTTAATTTACCAGCGTCAAGTTCTGCAAAAGGTACTGCTCCTTTCCTGTCTGGTTTAGGCATTTTATCTAACTGTTGCCTCACAAATAACTTTAAAGCATGAAGATGGTTAATTGGAGCTTCCCCATTTAATCCTTTTGATGGCAAGTTACCTTTTATACCAGTAATTTCATTTAAGGTTGGGATTTCCATTCTTGTATCACCATAAGCTTCTCGCATCATTCTACCAACATCATCCTTACGTTTCATCAGAGTATTAATTTCATTCCATAAATCAGATGAATGTACCATAATTGGATCTGATCTCTTATAAAATTGATCTGCAAGTTTCCGTGTTTTTTTAGTAAATATTTTTAACCAATTTGGAGCATCCCCAATTCTCTTACCAAGGAATTTTTTAATTGATTTTTCTGCTATTGGTTTAAAGGAGGCAATTTTATTCTCTAATGCTTCAAGAGCAGATACCCTTCCCGTGGGAGAGGTGGCACCAATCTTTTGTTGCAGGGTTCTAATGTTTGAACCTGGTCTAGTTAAATTGGAAAGGGTTTGTACATCAGCAATATCTGGATCAAGCTCAATTATTTTATTTAGTTGTTGTCTCAGATCATCAAAACCTTCAAACCCTCTTGCCAGTTCATCATTCATAAATTGTAATGAATCCCTATCAGTTTTGGCAGGATATCCCTCATGTAATACATTCCCATCTACATCAACTGCAGACATTCCTTTTTTAGCCATCTTATTAGAAATAGCTTTAACACCACTATCAATAACACCTGTTACTGGACCTGCAATCATACCAGTTCCAAAACCCATCACAGCACCTTTTTTAGCACTATGGATTCTCTCAGGTGAATCCCAATCCCCTGTCCCAGTTCCATATCCATATAGGCCCATGTCAATAGTTCCAGCAGTACCACCAAGTGTAGCTCTTTTTACAATATTTTGGAGCCACTGTCCTTCTTTAATTTTACCAACATATGGTAGATACTTCCCAAGTCTAGCAATAACCATACCTGGTACCATTAATGCTCCAGCCATTTCAGCCATTGCTGCAGAACCCGGATTTTCTTCTATATACTCATTGATTTCACTACTAACCTTTTTTATTTCTTCATCATAAGTTCCATAACCAAAACTGTCTGGCATTTTTGATCTGACATATGCTTCCAACTCATCGGTTGTGCCAAATGAAACACCCTGCCCAACCTGTCTTAATACATCCCAGGCTGCCTCGCCATGCTGTTCTATATCTTCATTCATTTCAGTAATTGCTTGACTCCGAGCCTTTTCCTTTTGGTAGGGTCTCATTTTTTCTGGAGGCATTAGCTCCTTGGAAGCTCTCATTGCTTCAATATCAATACCTTCTCGTTCCTGGAAAGCTTGAACTATATCTTCCTCATGCACTCCTGCATCTTTTAATTTGGAATATAGTTCTAATATTTCTCTATCGTTCATTTTTCTTGCCAGATTTTATCTAATGTGGATTTAGATTCTGTGGAATCTAATTCAATTATCGGAGGAATTTTTGTGTTTTTCTTTATCGGCTTTGCTATTTCTTTTGTTACTAAAAAAGGATCAGATGCAGTTTTTTCAATTTTTTCTATTTCGTTCTCCATTATTTTTTTCATTTGTGGAGATAATTGGCTAATGAATATATTTACCATAGCTCTCCTATATTTTCTTTTTCTTTGAACATCGGCTTTACTGTCACCAGGTATTGGATAAAAGGCAGTCCTCATAGCTGTCATTTCTTCTTCCTTAACAGTAGCACCAGACATTAAATATCCAAACAATCTTGCACCAACCTGAGCTGTATCTTCATATGATTTGGCAGGACCAGGCATTTTTAATTTTGACTCTCGTATATATGCTAACCAGGTATCAAAATCAATTGCAGTTGGATCATATTTTCCTTTGTCTAGTTGTTGTTCTAAAAATTTGTCAGTAAATTTAATGCCAGATATCTTTAACAGGTCCCTTACAGAATCAGATGAAGGTTTTTTAACACCAGTTGTAACTTCTTCTATTGTTTTTGGTGGTTCAGATAGATTATATTCCTCTTTAAGTTCATCTCTTGTCATTATAGACCCATCTGGTTTGGTCATTAAATCTTGCCTATAATCTTCTATATATTCAAAAACATCTGGTAAATAATCAGGCCGTAATCGTAATACTTGCTCCTCATTTTTTGATGTAAATCTTTTTTGATAATCAGTTTCTTTTTGGAGATAATTATTCCTTAATCTTTGAAATTCGGCTGGATCTAAAGGAATACTATCATTTCGTTTTAAGGCTAAATTAAGTCTATCAAATGCTGATAATTTTGTTTTGGTTGGAGTTGATACTTGACCATGGAAAGTTTCACCTATTTTAGTTCCATCTGATGCAAGTTTATCTGAATATATAATTCCATCTCTAATTTGAATATTACCTGTTTTGGCTTTGCTAGCAGTACTCAAAAGATTTACAGCAGCATTATAAGCTGAATTAATATCACCCTGGCCCACTATTGTAAGAGTTTGAAGTCTTGCAGTAATTGCTGGGTTATTTAAAGCTCTTAATTTAGAAATGATTTTAGGAAATGCTTCTTTCTTCTTTAATAAATCTCTTTGTTTATTAACAAATTCTTGATTCTTAATAAGTCGATCGTTCTCTAACCTCCTTTGGTCCCAAAATTCTTTTCTCTGATCCTGTAACCCCTGGTGACCTTGCTGAAATGCTTGGAGTCCTAATAACCCTCCCCGGGCTAATCTTGATAAATCAGGCCATCCACTAGAATCATCCGATATCCATGGAGTTGACTGAACTGGCTCAGCTAATATACCCAACCCTGCAGTCATTAATCCCATCGCCAATGGAGATGGTCCAGAAACCCAGGGTCTTGTGTCCCTCTCACCCTGTGCATTGGTCATCATTGCATAATCTGGATACTGCTCAAAATCATTTGATAGTGCCATTTTTACCTTACCTATATAACTCGTGGCCGAAAAGGGGACCCCAGCTTGCCCAGGGGTCCTGTGATTCACGGTTTCGGTTTTGATTCTGTGTTAGTAATCCTATCATTCTAAATTTATTTGCCCGGTCCATCATTTGATCCTTTGTCCAACCAGCCTTATTTGTATTTACCTGATTCATACTTGAGTCCCCAGAATCTAATAGACTATTCATTTTACTACCAGACATCCCTCGAGTAAGTGGATGATATCGCTGATTTGCATCAGGATATGCACCCATACCTTCACCAGGTCTTAATGATGGAGAAATTATACCTGGTGGGGGTACCCCCTGATGTCCCCCTCCATATCCACTCATCCTACCTTGGTCTCCCATTCCTGTACTTAAATAATAATCCGGTACCCCTTTATAATCCTGCATCCTGGAGGCCCATCTATCAATATTTTTAAAATACTCTTTATCATTTCTAGATATTAGATTGCCAGTACTACCCAATCCTGTTCTTCTTTGGTCTTCTGATTCTATTTTACCTGAGTATCCTGCCCTAGGATTAGAAAACCAACCCATTCCTTTTTGGGGACTTGAGTTATCATACGGGATCCCACTTGTTCTCATCCTATCCTTAAATGATAGACTACCAGGACCTTGAAGCCTATTTGGGGCCATCCGGTCTAATTCCTTAATATAATCTCGTTTTGTTGGGTCCCTTAATACTGCATCCATATCTGCCTTACTCCCTAACAAACCTAATGGGTCACCATAACTAAAGGCATCAGGATTAACAGTCATCCCTTGATTTGCCCTATTTCTATAATCTCTAACAATATCTTTCCAGTGATCATATTTATGCAATTGTCTACCATATCTATCAGTTGGTCCAGCACCAGTTCCATAATAGTCCCTGGCTTTGTTCCTGAAATACTGCTGTTCTTCATATGTCATGTAACCTCCTATGCTGCTTTCATTATTTTATTTGCCAAAGCCAAACTTTTCTCTGCCATTTCTGGGATCATTGTATTAACTGGAATTCCTTCAATCCTGTAACCACCTGTTGTAGTAATAATATCATAACTTCTTTTAACACCCATATAGAAAACAACTTTGGTTACTTCACGACTGCCAATCTTATCATGGATTTTATAATTTCTTGCTCTCTTATCATTAATCATATGATCATGTGAGCAGTTAACCTTGCTACCATTATCAAATGTAACTGTAACAAATTTAGCAAGTGGTGTTTGTTTGTACTGGTGAATTTGCTGGACCTCAACTTCCCTGCCGTCCATTCCAATTACTAAATCACCTGCTTCTATTTTCTCAATTGGGACTTTAGTTCCATCTGCCATATCTATTGTTGTCCCTTTTGGAATACATGCTGCCATCATTTTATACATGCCATAGGTCATAGCGGCTTTTGCAAGTGTATCCGTAGTTTTATCAAAATTAGATTTACCTCCCTTTCCAGTCTGTACTGATTTTTTAGCCCAGGGAGTTTGCTGAACACCTTGCATGTAATCTCTCATCCACTGGTCTTCCCTAGCCTGACGCTCTTTCCAATTTTGTTGTAACCAATTCCTGGCTCCCATTTTCTTGTGGAACTCTCGTTCACCAACTTCACCAAATTGGGAAGCTAAATTTAATTGTGGAGTTATGTCTCTCATCCGGTCAGTTGCACCCAAACTTAGTTGACCTTGTTGCATTCGATCCTGGTTTGCTTGCATTGCAAGTTGAGCTTGGAGGTTTTGATCCTGTAATTGCCATTGCATTGCGTTCTCATAAGCCCGTGAATCCATTTCTGTTGATGCCCTCAAATAATCATCCATTGCTTTTGCACCACCGACACCAGATGCTACACCATGTCTTGCTCCACCAAATGCATTTGCTCCATAAGCACCTGCACCAACCTGACTCTCCATATCTGCCAGTGCATCAACATAATCATCTTGCATGTATTTTTTCATTTGGTCACGATAAGGGTCAAAATAACCTCCTGCAGGGCCACCACTTCTGTCTCCAATATGTTCGTATGTTTCTGGAGTCATTCCTGCAACACCTTTATTAATGCCATAAGCTTCATTCCACCTACCTGGCATTTCTCTCTGTAATCCCCCTAAAGTATTTTTCTGGGCTGTTATCCCCCTAGTATCATCAACCAAGAACGGATTCCTTCCCTCATATGTGGGAGCACCTGCTGCTATTTTATCTTTTTGCCAGTCTAACCATTCTTTTCCATAATCCTGCCCGGAAGAGGTGATAGTACCTGATCTGCTGATATTTGGTCTTTCTGAACTAAATGGATTAGTAATCTTCATATATCCTCTTATGGTGCATATGGGTTTGTTGAAGCAATGACTGGTCTTCCTTCTGAGTCCACTCTTGCATTTGCTCCGGTTGATAATAATTCTGATGTTCCCAGAACACCAGTATCACTTATTGTAATTTGCCACCATTTGCCATTGGCAGATTGCAGACAAATAGATCCTGTTGTAAAAAAGTTATCTCGATCTAATTTAAAATTCCGTTCATCTGCTTTTGTTAAAACATCATTCAAGACTGCCTGGGAAGATGAATCATATTCTGGCGTTACAGGGGGTAATATCATCTTCTACCTCCCGGACTAACTTCTGCTCTGATGGAACCTATTTCCCAGTATTGGTCAAAACCTGATTCCACCCGATATGTAAATTGTCTACCTTGTTCCCGGATATCTGTATAACCATCGGTGGCAAGATCATACTTAGTAGAAGTTGATTCGGTGCCATTGGGTGTATAGCTTGTTTTAAACTTAAACCTCATTCCATTATCACCAACTCCTGAAGTATCTGTAATTAATTGTGTTAAATTTGTAATATTATCTCCATCACTAATTTCCATAACTGCCTCTGCAAAACATAACCCAACGTCAGTTGTAGCATCTGTTCCTGTTACTAATTTCCTGTCAAAATCAGAGACATCGGCATTGGTCAGGGCAATCTGACTGGTAGTTCTTTTATTGGATGAAATATCAATTTCATGTTCATATACCTTCCCATCATCGGCAATTCCAATGGGGTTATCAAATACACCAGGTGACCCAGTTGCAAATGCTGTTCGGCAAAGCTCACCAGTTGACCACCAATTTTCAGCATAATTATAAATCGCATATTTTAAAATCTCATCGGAGGTAGAGGATGCATACCACCAAGTCACTTCAAAAAATTCTGGATTCATTGATGCATATATTTTAGAATCCTGTACCCGATTGATGTCTTTAAATATATAATCCTGTACATCACATTTTAATGGTTGTACGGAACCCTGATACTGGAAAAACCCACCCTGGGACATCCAAAAAGCCTTATCACCAACTGCGATCATAGCTCTATTAGAAATTGCACCACATGCATCCCCAATCTTTTTTCGTCCATAAATATATGGAGGGCCAATCCAGTCAACAGCATGAAGATCAGTGGAGGTCCACACCAGGATTCTATCACCAACTGTTTTACCAGCCATAATTTCTCCTGCCGTATCAATCTCAAACGAACCTGCCTGATTAGTTGAAGTTGCTGTCCAGGTTGTTTCTGCTTCTGAATGAGACCACTGAATCTTTCTTTTATTACCACCAGCACCAAAAGCAAATAAATGTCTCTGTTTTGAAACTAAAATTGCTGAATTATTTATAGGTGCATTTGCAATTACTACTGCTTTAGTTCCGGTTGCATCCGTTGTGGTTGGGTCCCACATAAATATTCTACCATCAGCAGTGCTTAGTCCAACTAAATTTTCACCCCATAAATCAAATATCCAAGAGGATGCTTCTAAAACCAGAGAAGAGGAAGCAGCATTTTCATTACCATACCTCCTGGTTCTTTTTATTGTTACAGTTTCTCCTGCACTTGAATCAGTTGCTATTGAACCTGTTGGGTCTGCTGTAATAACTGCATTTGAATTACCTGCATCAGAAATAACTATAGTTGGTGTAGAAGTATATCCAGAACCTGCATTTGTGATGGTCACAGTAGCCACAACACCACCAGTCACAGTATAAGTTCCTGCAAAGCCACTTCCCCCACCTCCAGTTGCTGAAAGTGTTCCTGCAGAATATCCTGTACCTGCAGTTGTTATAGTTAATCCAGTAATTGTCCCAGTATAAATTACTGATCCATTAGTTAACCCAACTGTCATTTGATTCTTAATAGAACCTACTGTAACAGTTGCAGTATTTGTTGTGCTCCCGGGATCTGTTATAACAATTGTATTACTGGCTGCATATCCAGATCCTATTGTTGTGATGGTTACTGTAGGATTCCCAGATCCATCTGTTGTAATTGAAAATTTTATTCCTGTACCTGACCCAGAGGTACTGGTTTGAGAAACATTTGTATGTGACTGGCTTGCTTGCCATGCACCAGATGGAGTTGGTGTAGTATCTGATAATCCTGCAACTCCTGCAGTTACAGCAGTAACAACCCTATGTGAAAGTGGATATATTTTATTGTTAGCACTTTCACTTGAACCGGAAATTTCAATCTCATCTCCAACTGCAAATGGGGATGGGCCAACAGGAGTTGTTGTTGCATCCGTAAATACTGTACTTGTACTACTAATTGTTGCAGGTGCAGTGAAACTAATATCTGTTCCTGTCACAGTTGCTCTTGTTACAACACCACTAAAATCACCTGTTCCAAATCCAAGACCAATTTCTCCATCAGAGTTACCTACAACCAAATCTGTTGTAGAGGTGGCTGCTTCCGGTGTAATATCAGAGGCAGTTCCTGAAAGTGAAGTAAAAATATAAAGATTAGAATTAGTCCCAATTGCCAACCACCTGGCACCTGTAAAATCTCGCCAGGTTATCATGGCCCTTCCAATCCCAGTGATTGTAGATCCGATTACGGTTTCCCAACCACCAAGAGGTTGTAATCTGCCATCTTTCCACCTCACTAAATTACAATCAGACCACCTCCCTTTTGCTTCATAAGGTGTCCCATTTTTAAAAACCCCAGGAGGAGGTTGTAATTTTAAAAGCTTACCCATTCTTCATCCTCCACTGATTGCAATTCAACCTAATTACCACAGTCAGTTCTTCATTTTTTTTTAATGTCATATTATCTAGATACTCCGGTAAATAATTTTTCCTAACTGCATCAGTTGAACAATCGCAAAATTGAATCCGGGTCTGTGAATATGGGTCCACCCTCAATATGGCGTTTGAGCAACCCATCCACATACTCCTGATCTGGTTTGTTTTGTAAACACCAGGATATATTGGTTTGGTCTGAATAGTTTTTTGGCATCCAATTATCAAGATCAATATCAACCAACAACCCACCTTCAAGTTCCAATTCAATATACATTTAACCATATGTCCAAACAGTTGGTCTTGGTCCCTCTTCAGGGCTAAGACTATCAATATGACAGAATCTCGAATTATGTGGGCCCTTCTGTGAAAGTCCAATCCCTGAAATTCCATGTCTTTGTGCAATTGTAAATAATCTCATAGCATCTGCACCACTAATTAAAATATCGGCTGCCTTAGCATGAGTATGTGGCCCATTTTTACCTGTGGTGGATATTTTATTATTGTGTGCTTCACAACGATACCCAGATGTTATTCTTAGTGGCCTATTTATCTCATCCCTAATTGATTGTAGTATCTTCATAAATTCCGGATCCATGTCACTTTTACCACACCCACAATGACACTTAAATTCGTCTGTAGTAAAATTTTTTGTGATGTACATAGTTATCCCTATAAAAATAATTTTACCAAACTCCCTACGAGTATAAATAGTACCTTTTTGGTGCTATTAAGCAGAGATACTTTTTTCATAGGCTTCCAATATTTGATCATCGACTTTGTTTTTGGTAGAAGAGACCAAACGCCTAAGTAAAATAAGTATCACTTGCTGAAGTAACTTTTCACTCAGCATACTCATACACATTGTTTTCACTGCGCCCCCAATTAGTGGGGCAAGTAATCCTATAACTGGCATTAACACTCCTTATTTATGAAAGGTTTAAAAGTTTCAACACACTGATATACACCTGGGAAAGTATTTGACCCCCGATCCAACCAATAGCCAAATCTTGTTGTTGTTGGTGAGCAACTTGACAATAATATTCCTACCATAATTACTTTAATCCACATTATGCATATCTCTCCGATCTCTAATTCTACCTCCTAAAGAAACTCGAAGATCCGTAAGTGTCGCAGCCAGCTCATCTATTCTTTCTGATAGGTGATCTACTTTTTCCTCAAGATGTTGGATGCTACCATCTGAGATTAGTTTTACTTCCTGTTGGAGTGACATAACCGAGCTAAATACCCACCCCGAAAATCCTATTAGAGCAGCCACAATAAAAGGTGTTAGTGCCTTAACTAACGAATGTTCTGCAACTGCTGCCATAGTCCCATTTATTGCCATGATTATCTCTGTTTTAATTTACTTTTTTTTAATTGTTTTCTAGCTTTAGTATGTAAGGCAGCCAACTGTTCGGCTTTCTTATTACCTTGTTCAAGTTGTTTTATATGATCTTCAGTATAATCCTTTTTCTTAAATAGGTTTTTAAATTTTCCAATAAAACTAAACATTTTTTCCTCTTATATGTTCCATCTCTTCTTCATGTTCATGATCTTTTTTCTCACGAAACCAGTAATCGGTAGATTTTGCAAGCACTGCAACATATGCTCCCATGAGGATATTAACCAAATCACGACTTGTTTCCTTAACCTCCGCATAGAACAGTAAATACAATAAAATAAGAAACGTAAACGCATTGGCAATTGAAATGGAAAATCTAGCCCAAAAATTAAGAAGTTTCCTATTTTCAAGTGCATTCCCGGCCCCTCCTAATAATGACTTGTGTAGTTTTTTGCTCATTCATTAGCTTGGTTTCGGATATTTTGCTTTTACTGCTTCACAAGATTCTTGGTGAGTTGTTGTTCCATTTTTCATATCCTTCATCAACATATCTAGCTGATCTCCTACTGAAGGATACTCTGCCTGTCTATTTCTGGCATACTC
>VTLG01011244.1_pt1 | contig 30024 bp, 41 predicted proteins | sample 4694571 | NCBI WGS metagenome assembly VTLG01 (sample SAMN12604809, study PRJNA352737) | marine metagenome | biome: ENVO:00000447; feature: ENVO:00000209|ENVO:00000569|ENVO:01000036; material: ENVO:00002151; isolation source: viral sequences binned using virsorter ...
GACGTGCTTGTGGAATAGTGTTTACATTTTTAACATCTTGTGATGTGCTTTTTTCAGCTTTTGTGCTGTCATTTGTTACGCTGTTGTTATCAGCGATGGGTGTGTTTTCGTTTTGTTCAGTCATTTTTGATTCCTCTTTTGTGAGTTTTTAGTAACAAAATCTTATACATATAATAAACATAAAAGTCAATATAAAAAAATACTTATTTTCCTAATTTAAATCTACTAACTTTATCAGGTGGTAGATTATTTTTAATTTCTCTAGCCACATTTCTATTTATCATGTTCATAATGTCTTTTGGAAATGGCTGTACTTTGTCTGTAACTTTCCTGCCTTTGTCTGCTAAAAACTTAACTTTTGCACCATGTGCTGCCCATATAACTCCAAATGATATTTGAGTCGAGTATGGTTTACAGTCGTTCATAAAATCGCCAGTCAAAACAGGAGCTGTACTATTTTTAAATCTTGTTGCCTGTCTTTTAAATTTGTTTTGCCTTTTTCTTTCTCCATACTTTCTTGATTCTTTGTTTCTATTGTAAGGTTCAAATGGCTTATCAAATACATCTTTTCCTTTAAGAAATATATGTTTTACATAATCTTTTCTTACTTTGTTTGCCATTTTTTTGAAAAAAATCGGATTAAGCATTACTATTTTTCTCTTTTCTTACATCTCTACTTTCATCGGATGCTTCAACAGGCATCCATTGGTGTCTGCAATTAAATCCACCCCTTTCTATAAATACTTTTGATCCAAATCTTGATTTAATTTCTTTCTGTGTCATTGCTCCTGCTTCCCAAACCTTAATACAGAATGGTCGTGTTCTATCGTCTATTGCTCCTATATATCTAAACTTCTCACTCTCAGGAGATTCATCAATCATTATCTTGCCTACTGATGCACTATAATCATTAAGCCCAGTAGTTACAAGTGTTCTCATCTGTGCGTTAGATAGTCCTGCTTGTTGTTGGATAGCTTGTAAGATACCTTGCTCAGTCGCTTCTCCTAATGCACCTTTGACAATCTCATTCTTAATAACACCACCCATCTTACCTAGACTATCTGCAAATGATGATGTAGAAAAGTTGGTCAATGCCTGTAGAGTGTTTTCTGTTACTTCTGCGAATAAGGTCATATCGGAAAGAATTTGTGTGTGTGCAGCAACATATCCATTAAGGATGTTTTCTGCCTTTAATCGCACAATCTGTTCCAAATCAAGTTGGTCTATGGCTAACAAGAACTCATCAATGGACTTAAATCGTATATCTTTGGATAATTTAAGTAGATCCCTGACCATCTCTTGTTGTAATACACCGACCTGATTAGCGATTGTTTCTGCTACATTATCTATATAGTTTTGATTAGCCACTATTCAACTGGTCTTGTTAGTGCTTCAATCAACGAGCCTCGAGGACTGGTTTCTTCTGTTGGTTTTGCTTCTCGTTCATCGAGATAAGCCTGTGCTGTTTGTCTATCAGGGAATCTGTCAGGATCACGCTGTACTAGTATGTCCTTTCTATCAATCAATCCATGTGATAATTCCCAATCCCACTTGGCTCGTCTTTCTTCATCGGACAATATTTCTTCTTGCTCCTCATAATCAAGTTTTAATAACTCTCCACCATTGATACCTGCTTCAACACCTAAGATGATTGATTCAAGTTCAAATAACTTGTTTTCTGTCGCTTTCCACCGAAGCACATCGTGGATTCTTTGCTCTAACAATTCCTGATTCCTGAGTCGGATACTGATACCACTTTGAGCCACGCTGCCCTCTACGAATGAGATATTTAGATGATAGTTCTGTGCGAGGAGTTTATAGGAATGTTCGATTGAACTTGCGAGAGCTTCTACTGTGTTCGGTGGAGATACGATGTTCATTGTTCCGTCTATACCGAGAAAAGATATTTTGTCCTGTCCAACTTCGAGTGTGTCTTTCTCTACTTGGCTACCATTGACATACATATAACCAAATGATTGGAACATTGTATTAGCATTGGAGTTTGTTTCTGATACATTTACTTCTAAATTAGTTGCTATACAATCCATGGCAGGAGATGTGTCTATGTATGAGTATTCAGGTCTGCCATCTTTAAAACATTCAACAAATGGCAATACGCCATAAGGATTGATATGCTCAGGATTATCAGGATCGTCTTGTATTTTTCCATTATTGTCAAATATAAAAGTATTATCTGCATCCCAATATGCAGTCAATTCAGGAGTATCGTCCATTACAGAAGCCTTGATAGAGAGAGGGTATGTAATAGCAGTAGGTCTAAGTGGATCATCTCCGAACTGTGCTTCAAAATCCATTATAATATCGTAATCAAGTACACCATTTCTCCAAGTAGGTTTTATTAGGATATGCTCTAGCAGATTAGTCATTCTCTCTGCACGTTGCATCTTAAAGTCTTTCTCGTGTAGTAACGCAGGGAAGTTCTCATTAGAGTATTCACGCTTAGGTGGCTTCATATACACTAGACTAATTCTATCAATAATACGCTTAGTGATGTTCACATTCGCTACTGGTATCTTAGATAATAGATTCTGACTAAAGTATTTCTTGGTATAGCTCTCTGTATTTCCATTGTAGAAATCCCTAGCACATAACCTTCGTTTACGCCATTGATTTTTAGCGTTCTGCTGTGCGTCATACTTACTCTGTTGGACTAATAATGCTCCTAAGTTCGGTATCATCTCTCTATTGCTCCTAATGTTGGTTTAATTATTGGAAACTCCCACTCTATTGCATAACCGAGTGCATCTGTCATATGCGTTAATAACTTATTACTCTTATCAATATCCCTAGTTCCCTGCTTATTGGTTACTTTCTCTAGGTCTTGAATTAACGCCTTGCATCTCGGATCAATAATGATGTTTCCCTCCAACATTTTGTTTACCGAATTAACTCTATTTGTTACTGGTGGATTGCTCTTACGAACATTCACTTTAAATCCTGCTTGTTTAATCAAATCTATATCACTATACATAGCCGATGTATGCCTTTGAAATCCACTCGCATCAGGATAGACTATATACTGATGATTAGGATATTTATCCTTAATAACTGCACACATTCTAGCACTTAATAAATCCCCTTGACCTTGATGTGATAATGAGATACAGTCGAAGATTCTGACTTTCGGCTCTGTCTTGTATGTGTGGAATAAAACTGCACACATCGGATCGTTGTTGAAATCCAGCCCAATCCTGACTGGTTGGCTTCTGTCGTATTCACATTGTTTGACATTCTTGCTCCTCTCAAATGAATGATATGTTGATAGTGCTGATATGTTCACAAATTGACCATCACGATATGCCTTTAACATTGTATCATCATAATTAGCTTCTAATAGTTTTATATACGCATCAGGTAAATACACATTGTCTGTTGTCTTTCCGTGTATTAAGTGAGTATTCTCATTAGCATTTTCAACTGCTGCGTGATGACAATAGTGGTAACCCTCAGGGGAACTCACGATGAATATCTCACAATCTTCACTACCTCTCATACGACCAATAGCTTTCTTGTATGCTATCTCACAGTTCTTCCAACTCTCTAAATCAAACTCATCGAATCCAATCCAAGTTAATTCGCTTCCCACTATCCTCTGTGGCTTCTGTAACTGATATATCTTAATCTTTCCATAAGGTGTTTCAAACTTATGTTTCTGAACATTGTAAGTATAATTGATTCCGTTTCTCTCGAATATTTCTTTCATTGGCTCTACAAAAAGCTCCTCTGCAAGGTCGTATGTTGGATAGATAGTCCACCCATTACTAAATCCTTGCTTATTGAACTTTGAGATATGACAAAGAAAAACCTTCGCCAATAGAGAATAGGTTTTTCCACTCCCAAATCCCCCAATCAAAAATGTTATGTTCTTCTTAGGATTCTTTTTGTTATGTGTAAGAAACTCCCATTGATGAGGAAGATAATCCTCTTGATATAAGGTCATTTTAGATCCCATCAAACTCTATTTCGTCTATTGGTCGAATGTGTTCTATCTCCTGTTTATCTACCTGACCTAGCATCTGTTTACCTAGCCATATCAACATCGTTGAGTTGCCTGATAATGCTGTATCTAACTGAGCTTTCCTTAGTCTTTTTTTTAGGTTGGCTCTACCTTTTCTAAGAAATTCCGAATAACTCTTTTCAATAAGGTCTGAACTACATCCAAAGAAATCAGCTATTTCTATGTTTGTACATCCGTATCCTGCTAACTTTTCTACTTCGTTGGTGTCAATGTCGTATTTTTTAGGTCTAGCCATAAACCAAATATAGAAATAAATTTCTTTTTATTTTACATTTTATTTTGTATGAACCAATTTAACATACACATAATCTTCGCTTCCCCATACTTTACACGCACTCAATGATACTATCTGAGCATCATCTTTATAGAATACTCCGTTCATTGAATCTATATAAAATTTACATAGATTATCTATATCTGCCTTGCTACCTTTATAAAGTGGAGCATCCTCTTTGAGTATAAGTTCTTTATTTTTTGATCTATAGTGAGTTCTAGGTCTTTTATAACAAAAAGTTAAGTCAATTTGGATATTACGCTTGTTTGGTTTGCTTGGTGCGTATTTTTTTGCTTGTAGTAGAAAGTCTTTTTTGTCTTTAGCTGATGGATCATATTGAAATCTTCCACCCCTGCTGCGATGTCTTTGTTGTGGCTTAGGTCTAGTATTAACTAGAAATTTTATCATATTCCATAGTAGCAATTTGTATTAACATTGGCATCTTATCCTTATCTACTAATACTTGATTATCGTATGTTCCATCTTCCTTTTTTATTGATGGAACACCTACAAACAATCCATCATTACCACTTATTAATTTCCACCCCTTTATCGTCATTCCCTGAATCTTTAAATCAAAAAATGCTACTATTTTTCCCCATGATCCTTTAGTCATTCTTGCTATTTCCATTTATTTTCTCCTTACCATAGTTTAAATTTTTGTTTCTTTCTTCTTTCCTTGCCCATCCTACTTTTACATTTTTTGCAGTATGTTTGATGCCTATAATAATCTTCTAGTTCTCTGACCTTATTACACGTTGGACATATTTTGCCACCATCCACTAATCTTTTTTTGTATTTGTTGGTTATGTTTACTGCTCGTTGGCTTTTAAATCTATCTATCCTACTCATAGAGCAACCCCACAATCGGCAAGTAAGTGTGCATGAAGTATGCGAAAAACCCCTGAAGTTGGTTATACAATAGGGGAAAGGGAATGTGGAGCTGCTCCATTTTTTTATGCTTCTGCATTTATATCTTGTATTTCATTTACATCTCTGCTAGGTAATATCTTTGCGTTGCAACATTTTGAATCCTGTGAAAGTTCTTCTTTTCTATAGAACGCACTCTGTTTACATTTTGGATTTGAACAGTATCCTATGTAGAAATTTCCTGTGCTATCTAAAGAATACACAACATCTGACTCTAGTTCATCAGGAGTATCCATAAACCTCTCTTGATTTAAAAAAGTAGCAGGATGTGGGATGTATCTCTTTTCAGTATGTGAGTTCTCCCAGTATTCCACCCACAATGTAGTACCATCCATTATTTCCTCTAGAGAATAGTTCTTCATCATAACATTGAAACTGATCTCAGCTTTTGGCTTTGCGATTTTTTTAGGATAAATATCATACCACACACAAAATTCATTATTGTCTTTCTTTTTCTTTTTATTATTCTTCTTCTTATTATTCTTATTATTAGGAGTGATTGGTGTGTGATTACTCACGGAATGTTCACAACTCTCCTCAATAAAAGTATATTTTGATGGGTAGGGTCTGTTGATTTTTTGATGGAGTTTCCAGTTTTTAATACGATATAAACTCCTATCTTCGTTAAATACTATTAATCCTAAATTCGCCATTTTAAGCAACGCTTTTTCTATGTATGATACTTTTATGTCATCAGCAGGAAATATCTCTGCTTTAAGCACTTTTGGGTTATTTAGGTGTATTCCCTCATCATCTGCGAAGTTAGTCATTCCTATAAACATAAATCGCTGTGGAATTTCTAGTTCAATCATACAATTATCACAGTAAAGTTCTTTTTTTACAATTCTATTTCTTGCCATAACACTTACTTACTCCTTTCTGCCGAATTAATAACTTAGTTAATCTTTCAATTATATAATAATACTTTTTGGATCGCCCTTGCAGAATACCAATACATTCTGATGAACTTTCACGACTTTTTTATATGTCATATTACCAACTGCTCTCATACTAGCACTCCCAACTGGCTGTCTTAATATAATATCATTATAAAAATGTAATCCTGCTTTTTCAAATGCTCTAATTGTAGTTCCAACTAAGTCCATCATATATCCATCTTTATTTCTACAATTTCCAACTACAAAACAAGCATATCTATTATCTTTTAATAATATGCACGATTTTTCAATTATAGATTCATATACACGATTAAATTCATTATGCGACATATTACTTAGATCGTTTAGATCATCACAATAAACCTCTAGATCGTAATAAGGTGGACAACTAAATACAAAATCAAACTTTCTATCCATTGTATCTAATATTTCATTACTATCTCCACATATCCAATTAGGTCTATTATTTGGAACAATATCTATGCCTTGTTGAATATTAGAATATACTTGTTCTTCTCTTAAATCTATTCCTGTATATAAATAATTTAAATAGTTTGCAACGACACCACGAACACTACCACCTGCAAATGGATCTAATATGCTACCACCTTTTGGAACAAACCAATTATATGCAACCTCGCATAATACAGGATCAAAAATTGACACATAGGGATTTTCAGTAATATCATCTCCCTTTTCACTCATTCTGATTGCAGATGTTTTTTTAGATTTTAATCCTATCATTCTTCCATCTGATGTCATTCTCTGACCTTTGTTATCATTCTCCCTACCGACTTCACTTTTAATCCCTAGATTCTTCCATCTATTTTTTCTTTGCTGCCAATCCCCACTAGCAGTATCAAATATTGAGAATGGTGGAATTAAAAAATCATCTTTTAGGTTTTTCTTTTCTATAATCGGATCTCCGAATAAATCATAGTTTGTCATCTTACTTGCTCCTTTGTTTAAAAAATGTATCGTATATAAACCATATAATTATTACCAATACTACATATCCTGCAAGATCTGTCATCAATACCAACTTGGATTAGATGAATTTAACTTAGCATCTTGAAGCTCATCTTTTACTTGCTTCTGCCTATCTTGTCTTTCGCTGTATTTCTTTCCTCTAGTGTCAAGATATAGTTCCTGACACTTTCTTCTAGCTCTACGGATAGAACTGCTGCTAGGTATATTAGATTCATTTAACTTATTGTAGAACTCTACCACAGATGTTTTTTCAAGATCAAAATACTTCATATAAATAAGACACTCCAATCTCAAATCATTATCTCTTGCTTTCTCATCATTTTCAAGAATTTGTTTTACGCTGTCCACAAGTTTAGTTAATGTCATTAATCTACCACCTTTACGTACATTGGATTATATTGTGTTCCAAGATCAAAAACATCATTGGATGCCATTATTGTTGATCCACACCCCATAGCCATAAAATAACCTATAAATAAACCTATAATCAAGTATGTAGTATTCTTCATTTCATCTCCATTTCTTCAATGTGCATTTCTAATAAATCATCGACCGACACATTAAATGTAAAATATTGAAAACCAGTATCCCATTTTATTTTTAGTCTGTTATGCTTATTTGATACATAAACATATTTTTCTTGTTTTACTTCTTCTTCTTTCATTTTTACTCCTACCCTAAACCATTATGTCGGTTTAAGAACTTTAGTATCTGTGTTTTTGTTTTTGGTATATGGTGTCTTTCTACTTCCCCCATAACCATTTCTCCAAGATTAGCTAACACAAACTTATAAGCCTTTGCTTGGCTTGAAAAGTATGCAGACTTAGCCATTACATTTGGTTCAGGTTGAAACCTAACTTCATATATTATCATTGTTTTCTCCTAAAATAATCGCAGTTTGTCTGATGTTCTTATTCTGTAATTGTATATTTTTTCAATCACTTTCAAATACTCATTAAAAGAAGTGCAATCCACTAGTTCTGTGCTTTGGTATCTTAATTTCTTATAAAAATGCTTGAAATTAAATCTTTCATTCTTAAAACAAACTAGCATGGCTCTTACAAAACTTCTTCTTTTAAAACCATCGTAGTATTTTTCTAACTGTTCAATCATTGAAGCATATTCCTCTGCTTGTTTATATTCTTTTATTATAAAACCCCCATAGTTAAACACAGTATGCAGCCTTTCATGAATAGTTCCATTTAACATATTCATACACTCGTTGTGTGGAAACTTAAATCTTTCATAAAAATGCCTATACTGTATATATTCTTTATTCCCTGAATCACAATATGAGTTCATGTAGTCGGTGGGCGACCAGTTCTTGGAATAACTATTAAAGGTTTGTGTTTCTTCTAATCCATATCCCTCTATCATTATAAAATATACATCAAGCTCTAACTCCTTCTGTGCAACAAATCTGTGCTGTCCATCTATTATCTCTCTGTTCTTGTTTACTATTATCGGACAGATTAAGTGCTTGTTTATCATTGATTTTTTTATTCTCATCAAGTTTGCTTTGTTAATTGTTCTATTACCTAGCAAAAACTTAAATTGTGAATAGTCATTTGTTTTATATATATTACCTATTTCTTCCATCACTTGCTCCTTTCCCTAGAATGGGAGTTTGTTTTCTGAGTTATCTTCTACAACTTCTTCTTCTACTTCAAGATATTTCTCTCCTAATACCTTATCTGCATAATCTTTAACCTCTTGAGCCATTCCTGATTCGTGTATAATCCACTCTAAAGATGCTACATCTATATCAGCTATTCTCTTACCTTTGTTCTGACCTTTTTTAAATGGAACATAATCATCATTGACTTCTATCTTAGGTTTAGGATCACTTTGCTTAGAATCGCTATTTTGTAGTATTTCATCAGCACTAGCAAACTCTCCACCATTACTAGAGTATGCTGCAAGAGATCTACCAATAGCATGAGTTTCTGTTGCTTCTAGCACTTTTCCTTTTACCTTAGAACGAAGCGATTGATCCGACACATCCCCCATAGCATGACCAGTATAACTATTAGTTCCAACAGTTAAAGTTGCTTTTACTATCACAACTGGATATTGTGATATATCATAGTTTGTGATTAATGTATAATCTTTATTTGTTTCTTCGCTTAGATCTGCAATTCGTTTAGCCACAGTATGATATTTTTTTCCAAATAAATCTATCACACCTTCATTGTTTTCTTTTCCCACTTTATTTTCTCCTTATGAATGAGCAACACGCAAAGCATATAAATATATACATGATGTTGCTAGTTATGTAATCAATTACCATCAATAGTTCGTACATTTCATTACTCATTATTTACCTCTCATATCTTGGTAAATGTGCATCACACGTCCGTTTTTTTCCATAGTGATCAGAGTTCCATCGTTCAATTTAACCTTGTAATACTCTGCACCAATCATATACCCACTAATCTTATGAGCACCCCAACCTATCAGATTTAGCTTATTTTGTATGATTTTACGATGAGAATCTGTTTTTGATGTATTGGTATCACTTTCCAATAACTTTTGCTTATCTTGACCAAATAGTTCGCCTACAAAGTCATTTATATTGAAATCACTCATTTCACTTACTCTCCTATTTTGTTTATCTAACTTGTCTAACCTATTACAATTCTTATGATGTATACCACAATCAAAACAATTCTGGTCATCACATTGGACACCCTTGATGTATTTATGATCTTGATTCATACTATCTCCTTGTTGAATTTTATTATGTTTATTAAAACTCTATAATGTGCTATTTGAATATTCCATCCACCTGCAATTATTGAATAAACTGAAACTGTGTTTTTATTACCAACAACTTTACCATTGATTGATCCATCAACACCAATATTAAGATCAACATTTTTTACAGTTCCAGCTTTCTTTTCAATCCTAGCAATAAAAGTAGCTTTTTTATTTGCAACCTCTTTATCTAAAATATTTTCTAATGGACAAGGTCTATTTAATTTTCTATTATAATACATACTATCAACAATTTTAAATATTGACTTGCTATAAGGTGGATTCTTTTGGTAATCATTAAGTTCATTATATACAACATTAAGATTCTCTTTATAGGAAGACTTTGCATCATTGTCAGTATATTCATTTAATGCTTTAGTGTATTTTTCACGAATTATACTATATTCATCTAACCTAGATATATAATACTCTCTAGCTTTGTTTTTCCAATCTTCTAAAAAACTATCTATTGTGTTATATTTTTTCATTTCACTTACTCCTTTTTGCTATTAATTGTATAACCAGTACAATACGAAAGTAATATTAAAACAACCATATTTGCAAGAAAAATATTCATTTACGACATAAAAAAAGCCCTATTCCGTTAAGAATAAGGCTCTTTTATACCTACTAAACGAATGTTAATCCGATTAGTTGGAGGGAAATGTTGGTTTTACCAAATCTCAGTAAACTTCATTTTGACATTATACAATCTAGGAGATACTTGTCTTATTGAGAAATTTCTTTGGTCTAGTTTTACCCACGCAAAAGACTGTTTTTCGTTGTCAGGCATTAAAATCATAGGAATATTTGCTAAACTTAATGTCAATATAGTTCCAACTATACTATCTTGAGCATTTTGCCCTAAATGTATTGCATCAGATGTTATGTATTGACCACTTTCTGTATTATAAGCAAACATGTTGCCTTCATTAGATAATGGATACATTTCTTTTTCTGCAATAAATGAAAATGATAATTGCCATGACCTTCTTCCTGTCATTCCTGTTGCTCTATTATCCATTAAAGACATATATCCTTCTTGAGTATCTATGAAATCATCTATTGTATCGCTAGAAACGTGTGTCCATTTTGAATATTTGCCCCAATCAGATGGTCTGTAATAATTAATATTTGTAACAGTCTTGCCACTCATAGTTGTTTTTGTTTTGATTCCATCATAAGAAAAGCTAGTAGTGCTAGACAAATCAGCATCGTGTGGCAAATCAACATATCTGCCAATAGAAACACCACACATGTCTACTGATTGAGTTGCGTTAAAATTAGAATTATTTGCATAGAGATGGAGTTTGAGGGCTTCAAAACAGTTTATTTCTGAATTATCAAATCCATCAAATTCAAAAATTGTATACCCTTGTCCACATGAGTTTGCTTGATTACCACCCACTATATCTTTATAGTTTTGAGCATAGGCAAACACATTTGATTCTGAATCATTTGGATCAACTCCATAAGATGATAATGTTATTTGATCAAAAGTTTGACCTAGTGAGCTTGTCAATAAATTATGCCCAAACAAACCACAATAATTTATACTTTGCAACAAGTGTGCAAAATTAGCATTTGGATTATTATAGTTTTTAAATTTTACTTTAAACCCAATATGATCTACATCATCAGAATTGCAAATATAATTTTCATGCCTTGAAAAATTCAGATCAAATGGAGATGCTTCTGAGTTTGTACTAGGAGTACAATTATGGTTTTCTATACTGCTAATGTATCCGATAGCTTTTGCATAAGAAATTAGGTCTAAAAACAAGCGTGGCTGTCCTATTCTTCCTATAGATGTTTTAGTTAGTGCCATATATACCTACTTTTTCAATTATTTGTTTTTCTCTATTATTCAATTTTTCTATATTTAAAATTTTATTATTTTTATTTTTTGCTACTAGATTATTGTTTTTTGTATAAGTTAAAATTGTTTTTCCTGTTCTAGTGTTGTTTACTTTATATTTTAAATTATTATATGTTGTTGCCTGTTTATCCCATGCCAATTCATGTAATTTGTTCCATGTAGAATCATATACGTTTTTAACGACTTTTATTGCATATAATTCTCTATGTACTGCTTCTATTTTTTTTATCTTTAAATAGCCACTATAGTTCATTATTATATCAGATTTAGGTGGATCTGTATAATATAAAGATATAATATTTTCTTCTATATCAACAATAGCATCATCAGGTATGTATCCGACAAATACACCCTCATACTTAATTTGTAAAAATTTTACATTTTTAAAGTTTTTTGCAGATATATATCTTTCATATTGTTTTACAGTAATCAATGAATATTATCCTTCATATATATTTACTTGTACTAACTGATGCACTTCTTCCATACTTGGCAGAATAGCAACACAATCACACAACACACCAACAAAATGATCAGGGCTAGTCATGCTGCCCAAAGGAATTGTGCCATAACCGAATCCATTATTTGGATTAAAAGATGCACCATAAAAATCATGAGTGCCATTGAATGTAACATTGAAATATTGTGTTAATATTTCTCCCTGATAAGGCATATATATTCCACCATCTCCTACTTCTTCATTAAAATACATGAGCATTTGGTTGAAGTCAAGATAGTCTAATCCTGAATTTTGATAAGCATATATATTATAAACCCATGTACCATCTTCATCTATAAAAGTGGGTGGTGCATTGTTTACCCAACCTGCTCCTAAATTATATTGTATACTAGGTTCTATAATAAAATCCAAAACTGGTGGTGGTGGTTCTTCAGGCAATACAGTTATATTGCAAAACAACTCTGTGTCCTCATTATACCTATCTCGAACTACAAATCCTCCCTCAAATGTATATTCAAACCCACCTACATCAATGGGTGGCATACCAAGTTGGTATTTTTGGGGAGCTAAAAACCCTTCAGGAGCTTCAGGATCAAATATTTCTTCTACTTCTATTACTCCAAATTCTATCCATTGTCCAAATTGAATAAAGTTATTTTTAATACCATTTCTTAGGACTGTACCATCTTCCAATACTTCCCATCCAAAACTATCATCAAAATCATAAGAGCCACTTATATCTATTTCTAAAAGAGTTTCTGATGGCACTATTATTGGATTCTCTTGTAATTGAGTTATGTCAGATGTTGATACTATAACCTCATTTGTATCTAAGTTTTTGACTGAAATCCAAGGAACTGGAGGTGCATTTGAAAAAGAAACAAGAAGCTGAGAAAATTCTATATTACTTACAGCCCCCAAATCATCTTCTGCTTGTATTTCAACCATAGCTCCATAAAATATATTAGGGTAAATTTCATTGAAATATGCTTCATTATTAGTCCAAGATCCTACCCATATATTTTCAGTTTCTGTTTGTGTTAAAAATTCTTCAATTATTATATTGTCATCAGGATCAGCCCATGAACTATCCTTAATAACCATTTTTACGTGTTGTATATTATTATCAGGATCGTCTACTTGCACATAGACCTCATAAGGTTCGTTTTGCACCAAAGTTCCATTTGCAGGAGTTTGAGAAACTATTTGTATAGTTGGAGCTACATTAGGAATTTCAAAATCGTGTGTTATTTGCCAATCATCATAGTCAGATGGAGCTAATTCGTGTAATTGTACTGCTTTAATGTTCACATTGTCTTTGTCTTTCCCTATTGATGTGATCATGAAATACGGCAGCACAGCCTGATTTATAATCAAATTAAATGTACTCATGTTCAAACCATAAGGTTGTGTATTATTAATATTGGATCGTAAGCCCTTATTATTTACAAAAGAGATAACATCTCCAACTTGCATTTCGACAGCGTTTTTAATAGATATTTGAAAATCTATAATTAAATGTTGATTTTTGTGCATTTCAAATACATGTTTTGCTAAAACTTCAGCAGTAACTTTATCTTGCACATACTTTGCTTCTACTTCTATAGTATAATCATTTTCATCATCAATAGAATAATATTCTTTATATAATTCATTAATACTTCTATCTCCAATTTGTGGTATTATTACATTTGGATGCCCCTGATCTTCACTAACTTTTGTATATGTATCAGTATTATAATCATATCCATATTTAACTCTTACTTTCATCGCTATGTCTTTTTTTGCAGATTTGTAATATTTTGACTTAATTAAATCATCTATATATATTTTTTTATCTACATGAGAATCTGTATAGAAATTTCTAACGCCTGTAATTCTAGGAAGATTATCTGATATGCTTGTACAATAAAAAAACGGAGAACAATTAGCTATTTCTTGTAAAACATCTAATCCTTTTTCTGTTTTATTGACTGAGAAGTCTAGTTTATATTTTTTATCATATATATTTTTTTGCAATATATTATCATTTAATCCAAATTCTTTTTTAAATATATCATTTATTACTTCAGATGGTCTTTGTATAAGTGATTTAATACTAGCAGCATCTGTATATATTGTTGGTTCAACATGTGAATCAATATAATCATCTGTTTGTTGAGTTGTTCCAAAGTATAATTCAACATCTGTATTTGTATTTGGATCGTAATCCCAAACTATTTTTCTTACAGGCACAGGAAAGGGCATCTCTTGTTCATCACTATCATGGTAATATGACCAACTATCAATCAACCCATTATTCAATAAATTTTTACTAGCATATCCCAATGAAATTTCTGTGTAAGAATAACTTTGATTTTCATTAATATTCCAAAATTCATCTCCATCTTCATTAAGTCTATATATCATACTATCTAAAGTGAAACCATAATCTAAGTTGCTATCAGTTACTCTTAAATTCCTCATATCTGTTATGTCTATATCATATAATAAGAACTGCTCTACTCCATTTTTTGAAATAATTAAAACTAAATCATATTCTACTCCCTTGTTGTAAAACTTTTTAAACCTATCTTTTGTCAGATAGTCTTGTACCATTAAAAGCACACCATCTTCTGTATCTATTATGGCATCTGTATCTAAATCTCCACCTGCTAAAGATCTAACATATAATGTCATATTTTCGCCCTGCATTGTTTGGTTATAATCTCCAAATTCTCTATTTGGTGTTTGTTTATATTTTCCCTTTGCATTAACGAAAAAGTTTTTTTGGTAGCAATCATTTTGATACCATGTTCGTTTTAACATCATTCCACCAAAGTTCATTGCTATATTAGTGTCTGCTGTAGCATCAGGTTCGTCTTCAAAATCAAGATTAGGTATCAGTAAGCCAGTATATATATTTTGTTTTGTCCAGTCTTTTTTACCTACGTGATGTGGAGCAACTCTCCAGTCATTTGTGTTTGTAATCTCAATACCCAATGGCTTTCTATTCTGAAATACATGCCTATAATCTGTTGCATACGAACCAGTTATTTGTTTTTCTATATTACAATCAATAGACATGTGTGCATTCCACCTTAAATGATTAATAGGGTTAGTCCATTCCCATATATAACCATTATCTCCTGTTTCCCAATCTGAAAGTGATCCATACTGACCATACGCATCAGATGGTATGCCTAAAATTGTATCTGAAATATCTAAATATCCTGATGGAGGAAACTCGCCATCTGCATTTGGATCTATTATACCATCACTACCATAATCCCAATATGGTATGTATGAAGTAATATCTGCTTCTTGCGAACCTTGTGAACCATAAAATGCCATTGCATAAGTCCTAGCTCTAACAGTATACCTTTCATTTACTGAAGATAGTTTTTCTCTTTTTTTCCAAGATGCGTATAAATTAGCATCTGTAAAGGTTCTCTCTTTTCCTTCTGCTAATGTTATTTGAGATTTTAATTGAGAAAATTCTAATTCTATAACAGGTATTTGAACTTTATAATGAAACATTTGCACCTGTGCATATTGCTGACCTGACTCTATATCAATGCCTGTGCCATACTTGGGTGTTCCCAAATTAATATCAATAGCATTATAAGTATTTGCTGATGTCATATCATCTAAATTAAAGACATTATAAGATAGCATGTCCATATTTATTCCTTTTAATCCACCACTTGATTGGAGTGTTGTATCTGATGAAGTATAATGGTGTACAAGATTAACAAAATCTGCGAACCAAGTTGAACCGATGTATGCAGTTACTAGATGCGTTTTTATAGAAATAAGGGGAGAAACCTCAGCACACAAAAACGTGCCTGAACTTGCATACTTTGAAGAATCTTCATGGGAGTCTGTATATAATTGAATGTAGTTTTTATCTTCTGATACTATATATTGTGTTTTCCAATCAGATGCAAACTCGTTGTGTTCTTCGGGATTTCCTTCCACAATATATTTATTAGCTTTATCAGGCACAGTAGAATATACATGTGCAATTCCATCGCCTAATCCTATGAAAAGAACATTTGGATTAATTAACTGATTTGAATCTGAATCTAAAAAGGTATATGGACTTATATTTTTTATTCCTACAATATCATATTCGTTTTCTGTTCCAGTAGTTAAATATGCCTTATCAGGTAATATTAAAACATTGTTGTCTGCAAAGGTTGATTCATCTTCATGATTACGAATATATGCTATAGCAGGTGCATTTTTTAAATGTCCATATAATATTGGTATTCTTTGATTATTATTGCCTGAAAATGTATTTATATCTTGATATAATGTATTTTCTGATAAGGGTAATTCTTTATGAAAAGAATCTATAAATTTGTCTTGACATGTTAATGTGACAACTGAATCATCGTGCTGCACTCCTGTTACAACTAGTGAAGATAGTCTTACTCCTTGCTCTACATAGTTACAACTTGGAGTAATCATATAAGCATCTATTGTAGCCCCATGCATTTCTCCATCTATTGTATCTGTGAATCTTTTTCCATGTTGCTCTGTATTGCTTATAGAAATCGTTGATCCTGAGAGTTTTATTTTTTTAGTAGTTAAATCTATAGATTCTTGTGTTTTGCCTGATTTAACAATAATATCACTCCAAAAAACATTATCTCCTCCACTAGTTAAAGGCATGTTTAATGGATTAGTAGACAAATAATAAGTTTTATTTTGATTAACTATGACATAAGCGATATGTGTATTTATTGCGTGAGCCGATAAAGAGTCTTTTACTATTTTATTAACAGAAATCAAATTCCAAAATCCGTTCCTGCTCTAACTGCTTCAGCTATTTTGGGTGCAAGTGATTCAGAAACAAATTCATCTGTCATTACATTTCCACTAATATTTATTACCATTCCTGATCCTACATTTCCACTATTTATTTCTTCTAAAATATCAACACCAATATCTTGCACAGCATTTCTATTCATTACAAATTCTCCCTGCTCTGCTTCTATTATCGTACCACCCTGAGCATGTCTATTTCCACCTACTAGTCCACCTGCTTCAAACTTATACGCATTTTCTATTTGTCTTACATTAGCTAAACCTTTTGCGATAATAGCTGTTCCTTGAAGAAAACCCATAATCCCTGTTTGTGCAAATGCCTTATTTGCTCCTGCAAAGGTGTCAGCAAAGGCTTGTGCTATAGTTAAAGACTTTTGCTCTTGTGCCCCAACCTTAAAAGCCCTACCAAACGAATTTAATGCTCCTATTCCAACCTGTATTCCATCAACTACTGCCATTTCTTGTGCTACGAATTGTTGATGTTCTTTTTTTATTTGTTCTTTTCTTATCTTATCACGTTTTTGATCGAAAGTAGCCTGAACGTCTGCTTTTGCTTTTTCATAATCTTCATGTGCTTTTAATGATTCTTCCAACTTTTCTTGTTCTAAATCAAGCAATGCTATTTGTCTTTCTGTTTCATCTTCTATGTTTTTTGTAACAAATTCATTATATAGAATATTAGCTTGTTTAATTTGTTCAGGCTTGTAAATAATTGGAGCATCTGATATGGCTTGTAACTCTTTTAATCTAGCAATAATTAAATTAATCTGCTCAAGTGTTAAATCTGAAGTATTTTTAATTACATCAGGACTTAGAAATAAACTAAATTCTTGTTGATCTAAATCTGTCTGACCTGATGAAACATCTTTTTGTAGTTGTTCAACATCTTCCAAAGAATGTCCGTATGTATCCATTATAGCAACAAGTTCCTCTAAGTTTGCTGTGGCTATGCTTTCTTTGAAGTCTTGTTGTGATCGTGTTGCTTTGTCTACAAACTCTACCATTTGTATAGCTGTGCTACCAATAAGCCCTACATCTCTAAGCCATCCTGAAACTGCATTTGCTGATTCTTTTATAATTCCTGCAAAGTACACAACAGCAGGAGCAAACACCTCTCCTAGTGCTTCAGCTGCTGTTCCAATAGCATTACCCATCTGTTGCAACGAACCTGTAAGAGTTTTTGTTTCTGCCTGTGCTTGTCCTTTAAATAGTGCAGCCATAACATTTACTGCTTCTCCTGCCATTAATGCTTCTCTATCTAGTTCTCTAAGTTGTGGTACTAACTCGCCAAGTTCTCCTGTTAGTCCACTAAATGTCTTTGCTGTATTTCTTACTGCCGACTCCAAAGATATACCAGTAGCTGCTGCAAGATCTAAAGCAACTGGGATTATATTGGCTATTTGTTTTTCTGAAAACTCTAATGATGCTAGAAATGCTTGTTGTGCAATTATAGCTTCATCTCCTGTTGTAGTCAAATTTTCTAATGCAGCTGCTTGTCTTAAAAGCTCTGTAGATGTTCTTCCTAGTGCTTGTTCCAGTTTTCTTTCAGCTAATTCTTGCTGACCAAATGCTTCAATAGCTCGTCTTGATCCTTGTATTAAACCTTGCGCCCCAAAGTATGCTGCTGCAGCTGCCCCTGCCTTTTTAGCAAAGCCACCTAACGAGTTAGAAAGTTTATTTACTTCCGACTTAGCTTTTCCGAATCCAACTGTTTTCGCTTCTATTATGGTTGTTTGTTTTGTCATTACTTATCCCTTTTGCTGTATTGCATTATTTCTTCATCTATTACCATGAAATTGTCTACAATATGTGCAGGTGTTTCAATTAAGGATGGGTAGGGAGGGCATTTAAAATCTCTACAAAACTTATGTTCTTTTATTTGTATTTGACATTCTTCATCTACTAGCATTGTCATATTTATAAACATTAGCCCTTGCTCATACATTGCTTCCCCAATATTTTTAAATCCATTTTTTTTGCACTCATTATATATATCAATGAGTAATTTGTATATTGTTTCTTTGCTTTCTATTTTAAATTTTTTCCCAGTAAATGGATTTGCACCATCGTATGGGAATGTGCATGGGAATCTTTGTTTTTGCGATAACCCTCTCAAAGAAATCTGCACATTTATTCTAAGTATTATTTCTTCAATTTTTTTTTATTAATTTTAAAATAACACTCTTTAGCTATTAAGATAATATCTACATCTGTAAACTCATTAAGTTCATCATCTGTAAATTTAGTTGCAAACTGACAGCATTGTACGATCATGCTCCAATCTAAAGGGCTAGACACTTCTGCTTTATGGTATAAATTATTAAACCTAGCTCTATCTTGTAAGTTTAATTCTTTTACCTCTAGCTCAATAGTATTATTGTTTTCGCCCTTTATCTTAATCATGTTAATAATCTCCTATTATGCTGCTGTTCCTATTGTAATAACTGCATTTGAAGTTGCTGCACTATCATAAGTATATCGTAATGGCACAGTTTGCTTCCAACCATCATCGTCAAAGCTAATTCCTGCTTCATCTACAAATACTTTTGTGCCTGTAACTTGGAACACAGTAGTATCTATATCTAATATCATTCCTGCTTCATTGTCAATGGCATCATCTACTTCGCCATCTCTTTTACATGTTATAGAGCCTGTAACATCATACTGCCCAACACTATATCCCATTGGTCTAAAATCATTATCAGGATCATGTCCTATTCTAGTAACAGGTCTTGCAATACTTACATCAAAGCTGTATAAAAGAATATCTTCTCCATCTAGTGTTGTTGTTTGCAAGTCGTGCATATTGAACATTGTAGTTTGAGCAGTTAATAATGTGTGTGTACCACCTGTAAATGTTAATGCACCTTCTGTTGGCTTATAGGCTGTAACAAAAGTAGCTGTACCCATAACAACCCCACCATTTGAAGCAAGATCTCCTGACATGCTTAAACTCGTACACATACAACTTGTGAAATACATATCAACACCCTCGCCATCATGTCCTGCATTTTCAAACCATAATGTAACAGGAACAGCATTAGATGTACCATGCTTATAACTTGTTACAGCAGGAGCAGAACCTAGCAAGACATTTGGCGTACTACCATCTCCAAATAGTGCTAAACATATTCTGTCCAATGCTTGTGCAGTAGAATGAAATGTTATTGAAATTTCCCACATTGTATCATGCTTTTGCCATTTAACCATATCATCTGATTGTGTAAATGCCCCTGTTCCTACTCTTGCAGGGGCAGAACTTAATGTATGTTTTTTTATATCACTAAATGAGAAATCAGTTACTGGCATTTCTAATGTAGTTCCATTAGCGACACATGCTGTTCCCATAGTGGCTTCTGTTCCTATTATTACTTTGGTATTTTGCTTTGTTTGAAATGATGCATCTTTAGCCATTATTTAGCTCCTTTTTTGTCTTTCGCTTCTGTTAAATGTTCTTTTAATTTCTTTGGTATTTCACTTTTCCACTCTACAGTTTCTCCTGCAATTAGCTTTAAATGTGTTGATGCAGACAATAGTGAAATAAAATTCTCTGTATTATCTAAATCAACATAAGATGATTTTGCTTTGATTTTCATTTATTTTCTCCTTGTTAGCTTAGATTTCCTAGATGTAGGCATTGCCAACTAAGTTGGACTACATACTTTTCCTCATCATCTAATACATCTAACTCTGTTGATTCTATTCTACAATTATATGCAACTGTTGAATCTGCTAGTGTTATATTGACATTGTCATGAACTAATGCTTCTATTCTTGACACAATTCTTAGCACCCCCTCTAGTTGCACTTTTTCTATATTTTTTTTAAAGGCATAATAAAACATATTGACAGAAAACTCTCTTTTTTCAAATGTTTTTGAATATTCCACAAGATCACTACTATTTGGCTCTAATCTTAAATATTGATTGCTTACGTTTTTATTATCATGCCCTACATATACTGGCAATGTATTTCCAAACTCTGCTCGTAATTTATTTGATAGTTTATCTAATATATTAAGCCAATTATTTACAGGAGTTATCGCCATTAATATGTGTATCCTCGTCTAGTTAAATCTATTGAACTTGATTGTGCATTTGTTATTTTTCTGTCTGCACTACTTACTTCTATTTCCCAAGTATCTCCATCTGTAATACTTGCTCCCTGAAATCTTACAAGTAGTCCACCTAAGCCTGATAATGATTGCAGTCCACCAGTAACAATTTCTTCAGATGATTCAGATCCCCATATCTTATCACTTCCATAATAATGAACTTTCACTTTTCCGACACCATAAGCTCCTGTTGTCGTAGCTTCTATCTTTAATAGGTCGTATTTCTCTCCTACATAAGCACCTGCTGTTTCAACTATATCCATACTACCTGAAACACTTTTATTGTTGATTGCACCCTGTCTATCTTTTGCATCAACCTCATAAGATAACTTGAACTCTCCTGCATTTAATCTATCTACCATTCCTGTTCTATCTGCATTTGTAACTTGTGAATAGTAATAGTCGGCTTCTTCTGTTTGACCTTCGGCTCTAAGTATGTTAGATACACAAATATAGCAAGTCATCTTGATTACTATCGCATCATACTCTTTAGATTGGACACTTGAAGCTGTATTTTGGTCTATTTGAGCAACTTTAGGCAATGGGGTAGCATATCTACCATCAAGCAAATTATTTAGCTCCATTGAAGCATTTACAAGCATTTGGTCAAAATAGGTAGCATTGTCAATCCCACCTTCCATTAATAAATCTATTGGATTTGAAGCACTATTAAAATAGTAAATAGTATCTAAAGCACTATCATAATACCATTCCCCATTCACATTTACTACACCACTATTAGCCTCTGCATCTCCTAAATCCTCTCCATTAACGAATAATTGAGTAACTAAGCCTGAATTTCTTGCTAGATATAGATCAGATGTTGCAGTCGTTTCCCAACCTAGTATTTGTCTTTTAGCATCATAAGATGAAAAATTAGGATAATACATCTCTAAATCTGTTTGTGCTGCATATTTAAAATCAGTAGCCATATCTCTCCTAGTAAGTTGTTACTGTTAATTTAGCTTCACATTTCTGTTGTGGAGTGTTGCCTAATACTTGCCTTAATGAATTTAATCTACCAGTTGTTGTAGCATCTAATTTTCCACTAAATGGACTTGTATGTAAACAGCTCACAACAAATTCTGCATTGGGCTTCTCAGGTACAGTCCAATAATGTAAGCCTGACTCGTATGAAATCTCTCCGACCTTACTGCCTTTCCACATTAAATTTCCTCTACCATCATCTCTTATGAAAATTTCTTTGTATGTACTAGCATCTGTGATTGGATTATAACTTAATTCTGCACCTAGCCTTGCATCTATTGAAGTAAAAGCAGCAGGTATTCTTCCAGTACCTAAAAACTCGGCTGTTCCACTACTACCTGCTCCGATTACAATTTTGGATGTTGATAGGTTAGATTTACTTCTAAACACTAGATCTCCTTGCTCTAATCCTACTGACACACCTTTTTCAAAAAGATTTCCTGATGTATAGTATTGTGTGTCTAACGCATCTTGAATTTTTTGTATAATTCCTGTCGATCCACCAAACTTTGTTGAATCAACTGTGAACGATAAATTATCATAGGTTGTGCCACCATCAACTGTTATATCAAATTCGTATGATGTACTGGCTGTCAGTCCACTTTCTGTGTTAGATGTTAGATCAGACAACCCTGCTTTCGCATATCCTGCTTCATAAAACTGAATAGCTACACTCCCTGCTACTATTCCTGCTTGACCACTTGCTGCCCTTCCATATCCAAAGAAATTATGTGCTTTCCATCTCCCACTTCCATCACTCTGAGCAACTGTGTACTTATCATAATCATGATAAGCATTAAAAAATGGTAGTCTAACTGCAACATCATCAGCATGAGTTGCAGCTGTTGATCCAAACAGCCCCCTCTTTACTGTGATCGTACTATTTGCAAGATCAGAACCATCTCCTACAGTTAAAACCTCTAAAATCTCATTTTCTAAACGGATTAAATCTCCTGCTCTAACAAAGTTAGAGTGTCCATCTTCTAAATATATTGTAGTTACTGTTGCATCTGAGGCAACATCTCCTGAAGTGGCTGTATCTATATCTCCTCCACTATCTACATATTCATTAGCATTTGGTGCTTGACTATCTATAGCAGTTCCATCCCACTCTCCTACAGCATCTCCTATAACTGCTTTCATAGCAGGTAAAATAATTTCCTCGTTTGGGTTTAGTAAGTATTTAACATACCTGAGTCCACTTGCATCTGAGTCAATAGTGCCTTCTGCTGTATATGAATTATATGCAAACTCTGCTAGGGCAGGTACAGTACCTACATTCTTCACTTTTACAGCTTCTATCATTGCCGATTTGCTTACAGTAGAACTAGCTGTAGAATTTAAATCTAGCAACAAGTCTGGTGTTCCTGCACTATATGTAATTGATTTAGTTTTTGAATCTATTGGATTTGCAAACCTTAATCTACTTCTATTTATTGAAGATGGTGTACTACCATAAGATGGTGGGGGTGCTACTTTTGGCATAATTTTTTACTCCTTTATCATGTTAAGTGGTACTTTACAACCACTTTTAAACTATAATCTGAATTTACGCTATCACTTCGAAACGTGGCTACTACAACCTTGCCACCTGCTACACTCGCACTATCTACTGTCCACGTTGTTTTATATAATTGCTCACACCCTGCATTAGTTACATCACTATTGTGTGCCAATAAAGTTCCATTTGTTAATGCTGATGTTGAAGCATTATTGTAATCATAACTAAACAGGTGCATTCTTGTTGTATCTCCAGTAGCATTATCTGCTCCTTCAATAGATGTTACGCTATCTATGCTTATTGCATCAGGAACATACCAAAGCAAAGGCACAACATCTGATGCTCTTTCTTTATTTGTATCTGATGTTGTAAATGATGTTGCAGGATCAGTAGATGTTCCAAAATTAGGTAACAAAGTAGCATTACCATAATTTGCAGATTCATGTGTCAAAGGATGATGCGTGTTTGCTACAAACGCTGATGCTTCTGTATATCCTAGTGAAAATGTTGTGTATTGTGTATTGACATTATTACCTAACGCTGATACTTTATTGTCTGTTGTATTTACAAAGAACAAGCTACTTCCTGATCGATTGTTTACTGTTAATGTTGATGCTGTATTGTCATTAACTGGTTGTACTGCGAGAATATCATCAGAAACACTAAGAACAGACTCTGTTCCCTCTCCATCTTTAATTCTTCTCGTATTTCCATCAATTCCACTATTTGAATTATCCACCTGTAATAGATCTTTATATGTACTTGATGGTGTTTTTGCTGTTAAACTCATTATTCTCCTAAGTTGTTATCGTTGATGGTAATGCTGTTGCTTTCATAATAAAATCAGGATATTCTCCTGTTGCGTTTCCTCCCCATTGCAAATGTGGAGTACCTATTGTACTTGATGATTTGAATCCTACCCAATATTGGTAAGATGTTTCTGCTGCTAGTCCTATCAATGTCCAAGAATGTCTTATAAGTCTTAATGCTCCTCTACTCATAGCATCGAATAGTTCTACTTCGTGATAATCTTGTAATTGAGCATAACCACTTGTAGCATTTGCAGAAGATAACCCTGCAAACAAATCCCCTGCGTTACTACTTCCTGCATCCCAACCTATTTGCATTTCTATTTCAACCTTACCACTAGGAGGAGCTACAAATTTAATCGTAAGTTCGTCTGTTGGAACTGCATACGATGTGGTCAAGTTGTAAGTTGCTGCTGCTTCATCCAATCCTATACAAGTATATCCAACTATCGTTCCTGCATAATTATCATCTACATATTTTTTTGTAGCAACATGCCTATCTTCTGAGGGTTCTTTCTCAACAAATACTTCATTATCTTTTAATTGTAAACCAGTAACCTCGCCCCCTATCTTTACAGGCTTAACATGCTTAGATAAGGATGCATCTAATGATAACACTTTAGGAGTTACTAATTCGCTTGTAGGGGCTACAGATTCTCTAGGCATTATTCGTCATACCATTTCTTGTTTTTTGCTCTACTCTTTTTATTATCTAGTTGTTTAAGTTTGTTTTTAATAAAAATGATGTCATCTTTGATTTTATTTATTGCTACATTGTTTTCATTTGGTTCTTCTACGTATTTCTTCAAAGGTATTATCTCATTTTTTACTCGTGTTATTTTCTTGGCTATTTCTTTTCTAGCCACATTAACAACAATATTTTTCACTAGATTAGCTATCATTGTCGCTTCTTAATCCTTTTATTAATCCTCTTACAATAGATCCGAATAAGTTATCTATCATATCTATTAGCCAAGTTTCTACTGTTCCCCAGTATTTCTTTGACCATGACCATCTTGATAAATTTAACGTACATAGTCTGCCTAAAGATTCAAATGTTGTTTCTACTACTTTGCAGATCTTATCATTTGGAATCATTTTTAAAATAGTCAATGCAACGCCACCAGTTCCTACTGTTGCTATCGTTGTTATATTATTCATTAAAAAGTCCATTTATTACTCCTTGTATCCATTTTTTTTGAAACCACTTATATCTATATTTTCCATTGGTCTTGTCATCGTGTAGTCTTTAATCTTACTATTCTGAATTTCCAAATCTTCGCCACCACTTATGTATGGCTTTCCGTTTTCCCTATGCTCTACGTTGTAGACTACGATAGAACACTTGAACAAACCGAGTCTTACTATACGCCCTGCATATTTCTTTCCCTCGATCCAAATATAAATCACATCGCCAATATTGATTGAATTGCCCCAAAAGATTTTTACAGATTCGACCAATCCTTCGATAGTTGATCTGAACATCATTGCCACAAATCCCACGAAGAATAGCCATCCATAATTTCCAATTAAGTTCGTGCCAATTTCTTTTAATTGTTCTTCTGCCATTCATTTACATTTCCAAGATTAATGTTTCGACCTTGTCAAATCGTTCTTGCATTGTAGTTTCTATTCGAATCTGCCCATTTTTTAATTCATGGACATCCTTTTGATTATTATATATACGTTGTTGATTCTCTTTTAGGTCATTTTCAAAGGTTTTAATTTTGTTTGATAAAACACCCTGTGAATAAATAAACGTGCCTAATATCGTTGATATTGTAAGCAATGTTCCTATGATATTTTTATCCATCATCTCTTGATCTCAAAATGTGGGAAGTCATCAAACATATTATCTTTCACTTCAAAGTCTTGATCCCAATCGCCACCCCATCTTAAATTAATTCCCATTTGATTAGCCACACCAAGAACAAAACCTGCGAACAAGGTCATTCGTTCTCTATCTTCCCAATCTACTGGATACGGAACGACATCCACAGCATTACTAGGATAATCGTTATGACGACCGTTAGGATAAAGAACTTTAGTCTTTCCTTCATCGAACAACTGGTCTTGTCTTTCTTTTTCTCTATGTCCTTCGAGAATTGAGCAATCCACGTGTTTAATAACTTCATTGAATACCATCCTTAAGTCGCCATGACATGAGTCTAATCGTTCTCTTGATCTCTTACCAAACTTAGGCATTAAGAATTATCGCCAACCACAACTAGTGTATACACGTTTGTTCCAACACTCCAACTTGAAACATTTAGATTAGTAGTAGCTGCCATAGTTCCACCATTTGCAGTAATCCAGTCCTCTATGTCTTTAGCTAATCCTGCTGTAGTGTTGTCAAGATTTTCGCACTCGTCTGTTTTGTGTTTAAATACTTTTGATACAGTAGCCATATTACGCTTCCTCCACTACATAGCCTTTTTTGGCTTTCATTGATTTTAAATATCTTTCAGAGGTTTCTGATTTTAGTTTCAATATTGGTCTAACCCAATTTGGTGCTTCAATCTTCCAATACTTTTTTGTTTCTTTTTTTGTTACTTTCTTTTTAGCATCAGCCATTTTATACTCCTGTTATTAAATGATTTTCCCATTTTTGTCAAAACTAATTCCACTAAATAATCCCAAAGATGTTTTTCTGTATATATCCTTACCACCATTGGTCAATGTTTCTCTTTCTGCGAGTTCTCCCATATAATCAAGATATGAAATTTGTTTGCCTTTGTAATATGCTTCTTGACCTTTAGATTCATCTTCAATTAGTGTTAGGTCTTTATGTGGATCGAGATCAACCCCTGTTGGCAATACAGTTCCACCTATGTTTTTAGCATCTTTTTTTAATTCTTTAATTTTTTTCATAATCTATATTTATAGAGGGAGAACTTAATCTCCCTCTATAACATTATATTACTCTATTATACTGTTTCGTTTAATAGTGTAACTCCATGCAAATCAACTGTTTCACCAAAAGCGAAGTAGCCATTAGCAACTAATTCTGTACTTGCTAAGTCTGCATCTCTTTGAGTTTCAAGTTGAACAAAGTTACCACCACCAAAGTCAATGTATGCACAAGCTATTGCTGTTTTAGCAAACACACCACCTTGCGATGTTCCTGCACCATCAGCTATTGAAGTAGATGGGGAAGTGTACATATTTACACCACCTAAGTTAGAAACAAATCCAACACTAGCTAGAGCAGAACCTACTGTACTTCCACCTGCTAAAGCTCCACCTGTTTCATTTACAGCAACCTCACCAGTTCCACCTGCAAAAGAGTTTAGTTCACCTGTTAGTCCAAAATCACCCCACATGTTTAATGGATGTAAAACACAAGCATATGGTCTAGGTGCAGAATTTTCCTCTAGTTTAGCTATAGCAGTGAAAAGTTTATTCATTGACATACCTGTTGTATTTGCACCAACAGTAGTAGCAAATTCATCTACTCTCCCTGTTAAACATTGAGCATCAAACTCTAATGCTACTGCATTACCTATTGCCTGTCCTGCATTAACCATTAAAGCGTCATTGTTACCATGTGCTGCCAAATCACTAATTAAAACATCAATATGATTTCTTTGCACTTCAATATCTACTGGAGCAGTAGTAATTACTTCTTGATTTGCTGCTGCTTCTGCACCTGCATTAGCAGTTTCAACATTAGAAACACCAAGTTTAGAATAAACTGGAACTCTTGCTGTAACAGATCCCTTTGGGCAAGGCACCATAGTAACTAATTGTGGACAAACTGCTACCTTATTGAATTGAACGATTGCCCCACCGATAGCTAAACCCAATCCACCTGTGGCGACATCTGTATCTGTTTCAGCCATAAGATGATTACCTGCGTAACCATTTTGAACATAGCCTTGAATGTTATTTAATAATCTATACATAGTTTATAACCTACCTTTTTAATTTAATTTTTATTTAATGTAACCATCTACACTATTTTCTAAATGCTTCGTAAAACCTACAGGATCTTTTTGTGCCCATTCTGTTGTAGAAGCATACCCACCAAATTCTCCTGTTCCCTTTTTTGAGTTCGCAGGTCTTTGATTTGGTGTTCCTACTGTATTAGTTTGCGACACCCTGCCCACAAACTTTTCCAACTTAGCGAGTGATAAATCTTCTGCAATTAGTTTATCGTCATCATTAGTAATACTTTCCATTAACGATGCTCTCTTGTTGGTTTTATAATCATTCCAAGCAGTAGAATCAGCTTTATATTTCTCTAATTCTTTACCCTGTTCCTCTAGAAGTGTTTTATACTCTCCCTGCTTTTCTAGTTCTTTCTTTCTAGCAGATTCTTGTTTTTGCTTAATTTCATCCATTTCATTTCTCAATGAATTTCGTTGAGCAATAACTTCATCTAGACGTGCTTGTGGAATAGTGTTTACATTTTTAACATCTTGTGATGTGCTTTTTTCAGCTTTTGTGCTGTCATTTGTTACGCTGTTGTTATCAGCGATGGGTGTGTTTTCGTTTTGTTCAGTCATTTTAATTTCCTCTTTTGTGAGTTTTTAGTAACAAAATCTTATACGTATTATATGAATAAAAAGCAATACAAAAAAATAGTTATTTTCCAATTTTTACATCTACGTTCTTATGTGTCTTGTTCAAAGCGTGCTTTATTTCTAAATCTAATTGTCTATCTATCATATCTTTTACTGGTTCAGGGAATGGGTTTTTAGGAGTAGTAACTGGTCTTCCCATCTTTGCTAAATGCTTGACTCTACCTCCAAATGCACCCCAACCCAATCTAAATCCGTCTTTGGTTGCTGTTCTAAATTGAAAGTCATCTCTGAAATCCCCACTAACATACGGAGCTCTCGTTGATTTAGAATCTGCTGCCTGATATTTCAACTTGCCCTCTTTCTTCCTTTTTCCATACTTAGTGCTATATCTTTTAAACTTATTTCCTCTTACGTCTGTTTGTTTTCCCCATATAATATCTTTAAACATCCTCAACGATTTCATTGCTATTCTTTTATATGCTGTTGGTCTAAGCATTTTTAGTCCTGAAGTCTTTAGTCTTATCTTCTGCTTCTATTGGAACAAATTGATGCCTACAATTATACCCACCTCTTTGCAATTCCGTTGAACCACCCTGACCATTGTCTGGGAACTTTTGTTTAATTTCTTTTCTAGTCATCGCACCAGCTTCCCAAACTTTAATACAAAATGGTCTAGTCTTATCATCTATTGGACCGATATATCTAAACCTCTGGCTCTCATCTGCATTATCCATCATTATCTTATTAACTGATGCTCCATAATCATTTAATCCTGTCCTAACTAAAGTAGCCATCTGTTTATTAGATAACCCTGATTGCTGTTGAATCGCTTGGAATATTCCATTATCTGTGGTCTCTCCTATTATACCTTTAATTAGCTCAGATTTAATTATTTTACCCATAGAGCCCAAACTATCTGCAAATGATGTTTGACTGAAATTAGTTAACGCTCTCAAGGTTTCTTCTGTAATCTCAGCTACTAGGCTCATCTCAGTAAGTATCTGCTGTTGAGCCACCGCATATCCTTGCACTATATTTTGTGCT
>VTLG01012999.1_pt1 | contig 30023 bp, 36 predicted proteins | sample 4694571 | NCBI WGS metagenome assembly VTLG01 (sample SAMN12604809, study PRJNA352737) | marine metagenome | biome: ENVO:00000447; feature: ENVO:00000209|ENVO:00000569|ENVO:01000036; material: ENVO:00002151; isolation source: viral sequences binned using virsorter ...
TCATGGCTCAAGATCTTTTAACCACATATAAGTATGGTTGGAAGACTTCCTACTATCAGAATACTAATGACATGAAGAGTGATGAGTTAGATGATAAGAAGGAAGCACTAGAACAGTTACTTAATACCATTGATACCACAGAGGAGGAAGATTGTGAGTCCTGTAAAATCTGAGATCCAAGGCATGACCGTATTCAACAGTAATACTGTTGATACAAAGAAACAATCCATGTTCTTTGGTGCTCCTCTGGGTATTCAGAGGTATGATGAATTCAAATATCCTGTATTTGATAAGCTAACGCAACAACAATTGGGATATTTCTGGAGACCAGAAGAGGTATCTTTACAGAAAGATAGGGCTGACTATCAAGAACTACGTCCAGAACAAAAACATATATTCACTTCTAATTTAAAGTATCAGATTCTTTTAGATTCTGTTCAAGGTCGTGCGCCTGGAATGGCTTTCACTCCTTACTGTTCTCTTCCAGAGTTGGAAGCCTGCATGTCGGTGTGGGGATTTATGGAGATGATACATTCTAGATCTTATACATATATTATCAAGAATGTGTACCCCGACCCGTCAGAAGTATTTGACACCATTCTAAACGATAAAAAGATTTTACAACGAGCGAACTCAGTCACGAGAGCATACGACGAGTTCATAAACTATGCACAGGAATATGGCCTGAGTAATAATTGGAGGCCTGACTGGAGGGGACACCCCAATTCGGAGTGGACAATCAATGACCTCAAAAGAAAGTTATACAGAGCAGTCGCAAACGTCAATATTCTGGAAGGAATTAGGTTCTATGTCTCCTTTGCGTGCTCGTTTGCATTTGGCGAGCTTAAGCTTATGGAAGGATCGGCAAAAATTATTAGCCTCATATCCAGAGACGAAAACCAACACCTCGTCCTTACTCAACAAATCCTTAAAAACTGGGCTAAAGGAGTAGATGATCCAGAGATGGCAAAGATTGCGAAGGAAGAGAAAGAAACTATTACACAGATGTTTAGAGATGCAGTAGATGAAGAGAAGGAATGGGCAGAGTATTTGTTTAAAGATGGTAGTATGATTGGATTAAATGACAAACTTCTTACAAAGTATGTCGAATGGATTGCAAACAAAAGGATGAAAGCAATCGGATTAGATCCAATCTATGATGTACCATTGAGAAATAATCCATTACCTTGGACAGAACATTGGATTAGCTCTAAAGGATTACAAGTAGCACCACAAGAGACTGAAGTAGAGTCCTATGTTGTTGGTGGTATTAAGCAGGATGTTAAAAAGGATTCCTTCGCTGGGTTTAAATTATAGACTAAATAGATTACAGCGTGTAGTCCTAGTCTATAATGTCAAAGCAGTTAATCAACACTGGACAATCTAGTAATGACGGCACAGGTGATACCCTGCGCCAAGGTGCGCTGAAAGTTAATGCGAACTTTAATGAGATCTATTCGTCTATTGGTGATGGACTAACACTTAATGCTGCCAATAGTACTGGTTATGCTCTTACTGCTGGAATCGCAACTAATGCTCAGAACCTTAATGGCCAACCGCCATCTTACTATCTAAACTATAATAACCATATCAATAATCCATCGGTATTATCCCACTTCACCAATGATGTAGGATTTACTACGGATGTTGTTGGAGCGTCTGGATTTGTTGCTGGTGGTATTGTAACTGCTACGACTTATCATGGAGATGGATCCAAACTTACTGGTATTGCAACGGCAGTTGGGTCTGGAGTTCTTCAAGCACAGATCAATGCTCTTGGAACTAATTTAAACATTGTTGGATTTTATGATGCAGTAGTTGGTGTAGTAACACAATTAACTGTTGTTGGACAGGGAAGAGCTTACACTGGTATAGGACAAACCCTTGCGTCATCTGGTATTACTACAGGTGACTATTTTATTGTCTCTAAAGAAGGTGGTGCAACAGGTATTGCAACCTTCTCCAATCCAGGCATATCAACAGTATATCCAGGCGACTGGATAGTTGGTGTTGGTAGTTCAAACTGGTCTATTCTTTCGTATTCTCAACAAGTTGTTGCACCAAGAGCAACACTTGCAGATGAAGCTATTACTCTTACAGACACTTCTAGTGTTAATACTACTGGGATTATAACTGCTTCCCAGTTCTTTGGTAATGCTGGTGCGATGACCAACTTGACTGGTGCAAGTGATGGAACTTATGGTACTTCGACAGTAGTTCCACAAGTTGTTGTTAATAATCTTGGTAAAATCACAGGTATAACCAACGTTGCAATTGACTTCGCTGGTGGTGTATCTGGTTTTGGAACAGGGTATTGGAACAAGGGTACTACTGGATTAACTACTACATCTAATGTTGGTATAGGTACTACTGCTTCTGAGAGATTGGAAGTCTATGGTAATATTAAAATTACCAAGGCATCTAATGGTGGATTAAAGATACCAGCAACTATTAAAGCTAACTTTGGTGATGCTGATGAAGCATATATGTTGTATGATGGATCTGCATTTAAGATAATATCAGATCAACATACAAAGATTACTGATACTAATGGTAATCAGATAGCAAACTTCAAACCAGGCGGTAGTGTAGAGCTATTCCAAAATGGAACTAAGCGTCTAGAAACTATAGCACTTGGAGTGACGGTAACTGGCGAGTACTATGGATCAGGTAATAAACTAACAGGTATTGTTACATCTATAGTTGCAGGTAATAATGTAACAATTAATGAGAGTCCCTACTGTGGTATTGTTACTGTTAGTAGTACTGCTTCAGGTTCTATCTGGAACAACAGTGGATTCCCTGGCACAGTTGGAATAGGAACAACAGCAAGAGTTGGTCTTGGTACTACTGCTCCAGATCCAAGTAAAGTTTTGACTGCTAAAGGTAATGCAAATGTTACTGGTAGTCTAGATGTTGAACATCTAAACGTATCGGGAGTTACTACCATTGGATCTGGAAGGATTCAGACTCCCAGTGGAACAAATATAAAGATCGGTAACCAAATCTTAGGTGCTGGTAGTGATCATAATATTGGTATAGGTGACCAGTCATTGAGAACTCTCAATGGTGGTGATGGTCGCAATATAGGTATAGGAAATCTATCATTATATGGTGCCACTACTGGTGCATATAATATTGCATTGGGCGAGAGAGCTGGTCAGCAAATTACCAGTGGATCCTACAACGTATTGTTGGGAGGATATCAAGGTTATGGTACTGATTTAGATATCAGAACTACATCTAACTTTGTTGTTATATCTGATGGACAAGGAAATATTCGTCAGACTATTAATGCAAGTGGTAATGTAGGTATCAAGACTACAGTAATCAATGAAGCGCTGACAGTATCAGGTATTGTATCTGCTACTGGTTTTTATGGTGCATTGAACGCTGGACAATTGACAGGTCAGTTACCTGCACTTGATGGATCTCAATTAACTGGTGTTACTGCATCTGGTACTGGTATTGAAGTTAGAAATAGTGGTAATACTCTTGGTGTTGCTGCTACTATTAACTTTGATGCAAACTTAAATGCAACCTTTACCGCAGGTGTGGCAACGGTCTTTGGTAATACTGAGTTTTGGAGAGAGACTAACGCTGGTATTCATACCTTTAAGAACATTGGTATAGGAACCACCAATCCAACACAAGCTCTTACAGTTCAAGGTCATACACAACTGATAGGTAATCTCTATATTAATAATCAGGCCTTCTGGGTAGGACAACAGGGTTATATTCAGTTAGATGATTCTCTGAATAATCAGATGATCTTCCAGATTAATACTGGATCTGATGCTGCGAGTGAGGACGGTAGTTTTATATTCAGAACTACTGATCCAGGCATACCTGCTGTTCAAAAGGATGCACTTAGAATTTATAGTGCAGGTGCAACTCCAGATAGACTTGTTAAGATCTATAGGAGTCTTGATGTTGGACATAATGCAACAGTTGCTAATCAACTTGCAGTTGGTTCTGCTGTAACTGCAACTCCATATGGATTGAATGTTACTGGTGTAACAACTGCTACATCATTCACTGGTGCTGCAACAGGATTGACTACTATTCCTGCTGGACAATTGACTGGTATATTACCTGCAATTGATGGATCTCAACTGTTAAATGTTAATGCAGTTGGATCTGGTATCATTGTTAAAGATGATACTGTTAATACTGGTACTGCTAGGACAGTTGATTTTGGTCAAGGTCTTAGTGTCTCGACACAGAATGGTGTCTCAACTATTACTGCAAGTGGTGGATCATTACAACCAAGACAAGTAATTCAAATTGATAGTAGTAGTCCTATTGCTGTCAATGCATTGCAATTTGTTGATGTTAATGCGTTTAAATCCTATGCATTAATGCGAGTTGGTCTTACTACGGATGCGTGGATTCGCATATATACTGATAGCATATCTAGAGAAAGTGATATGTGGAGGAGTATAGGGGAAGATCCTGGCCCTAACTCTGGAGTTGTTCATGAATTTAGATCATTGGGAATAAATACTGGTGGTATTGTTGCCCCATTTGTAGTAGGTGGAGACATGGAAAATGTTGCTTATGGTGGTACTGTTGGATCTACCATGTATGTGACCTTGAAGAATCTCTCTACACATCAACAAAATATCACAGGATATATTACCGTTCTACAACTAGAAGCTTAACGAACAATGGCTATTTCTACTAACACTTTTACTATTAATGCTGGTTACGCTAAGAGTGATCTACTCATCCAATTAGAGAGTTCATTCACATGGTTGGGATGGCATGATAAGTGCGATCATACTGGTATTGTTACTGGTATTGTTGAGAGAGGAATGTATCAAACAGATCCCCTTGCAATTAGTAATTATTTTTATGAAGCAGAACAATATACATCTAGTGGTGTAGGAACGAATGCTTCTTTCTATATGCGTAGAGTGAGTGGAAATCCATATACTGTATATGTTAATAGGCCTGGGTATGGATATACTAATGGAGAGTATCTATCATTTTTACCAGGCGAAGCTAGTCATGAGAGTGGTAGTTTAGGTTGGGGTTGTACAGTTTATACTAATAATACTTTATCATTTGGATCTACTACTGCTGGTTTCTATGATAAGGATTTTGAATCTGGATCTAGTAGAAATTTTGGAGTACTAAGACATAAGATTCAAGATAATAAAAAGTATGGTGTTACATATAGAATATTCCAGGCAGAGAATACCACTAGTATAAGGTTTGCATCTGGTCCATTCTATTATCCTAATCTAGATAAAGGAACTGCTAGAACGGAGAGTTATCCTCCTAGTTTCCATAACAATTCATCTTCTGGTCCATACTATTATCCAAGGTTAGCTGGAGATTATTATCTAGATGTACATGGAACACCAACAACAAGAGAATTATCTCCTTGGGATGATGATCTGCATGATCAGTTCAATTTAACGGTATCTGGTTCTAATTCTTATCAATTAGATTTAAATGTTTATAGGTCAGGAATAGATCCAAAATTTGTTGTCTTTTCATATAAACAACCAACATTATCTTCACAGGATATAGTAGATAATACCTTTGGTACTTTTATATTACATAATTTTACTACTGATGTCTGGGATCTTGATAATGTTTTCTTGGGTGGAGTAACTTTAATATTTCCTGAGCAGACAAATGAATATTATAACCCTAAGTTAAGTATCAGGACGTATTGTCAATCAAATAACTACCCTTATACTGCAAAGAGGTGTGCTGAGATGCCTTATGATAGACGTAACGATGGTGTAGTATCAGATTATGTCTGTATGCTTGCTAGTGGGTCACCTGATAATTACATATATGATGGTGATATTAGAATGTATAATAGGGATTCTACTTATGATGTGAATCAAAATACAGCTGGTGGTGTTAAGAGTGTAAGTCCAGATGCAGATTATAATGCGGTTATTAAAGGAATACCTTTAAATACTATGATGCTTCCTTGTCCATATTATATGCCTGATGATTTTGTATTGCTTAACTTTGATTATGGAACTCCAGATGCAAATATCCAACAAGGAGATACCATTACTATTAGTGGTAGTGAAGTTTATACTGTAATCACTGGTAACTATACAAGGACTACTAGAACTCGTGGTATATTGTTCTGTGCGAGGACTACTTAATGGCTGCTAATTTTACATTCCCAACATTAACTACTGCTGTAGCTGGTTATGGTTCCACCCATTATACTTTACAAGCAGATACTCCTTCTGATGCTTTCTTTACCACTACGATAGGAACAAGACGTAAAGGTGGAGTAGATGTAGCTAATTATAATTTCCTTGGTCATAAATCTGTATCTTTCCAGAGAGGAAAGAGACCTCAAGTTGGAGTTCTTTATCCTCGTGGTGGTGGATAGTAATTGAATTACTAAATAAGCCGCCTTTATGTGCGATTTATGGCTGAAGAAATAAAAGAAGAAGTCAAAGAACCAGAGAAGAAGAGTGTCTTTGGTAAGATCAAAGATAAGATTCTTCCAGATCAAGATGAGCAAGCTGCTATCATTAGTACATTTGTTCGCCTTGGCGTGTTGGTTTGGAGCGGCGGAATTTTGACTTTAAATTACGTGGCTATCCCAGGCGTTCCTCAACAGAAAATAGATCCGACATTTATAGCTTCAGTGTTTACAGGAGTTTTGGCGAGTTTTGGCATCCAGACTGCATCTAAAAAAGGTGATGGTACTATGAAAATGGATGCTGCTGCAAAGGCCGCTGCTGCTAATGGCAACGGTGGTGGAACAGTTCAGACAATTAGAATTCAACAAATGCCGTTGAAGATTATTGCTGCTGACATTCCCGATAAATTAGATCCCAAGAAGGATCAAAACCCTACGGTATAAAATTATGAAAATTAAATTCAACGATATTGCTAATGCAATCAGTGTCATATCAGGAGTATCACTCGCTGGTATTATTGGTGTCGGAAGTTATGTGTATCTAAACAGAGATGCAATCATAGATGATGTCAAAGATGCAGCAATCGAATCTGTTCTTGATGGAATGGGTGGAGGTGCTTTAGGTGGAGGTTCTTTACCTTTAGGTTCTAACGATCTTCCAGCTCCTGAGCCTCAAGCTGCTGCTCCTGATGCACCAACAGGGTTCGGACTACCTCAATAAGGTCCCAATCTATATCCATTGCTGAGACGGGGAGACACTGGAATTAATGGACGTAAGAGATACTGTTACTGGAATTACAGCAGCCGCAGTAGTAGGGACTGGTACAATCGTAGGTGGAGGACAAGTCCTCGACAATATGAATGACGGTCCTGCTAAGAGAAGAGAAGCCGAACTCACCGAACTACAACAAGTGGTTCGGGATGAGGTTCGTGCTGCCTTGGTAGAGGCATGGCCTAAGAACTCAGGCCCAGTAACCAATATGGGACCAAATCCCAACGGTAACTATCGTGACATCGTTAAACCGAAATAGTAAGGATAAGGTCATTAACCTCATAAGGGTTGTGATCTTATTTCAGTTAGGAATAGTAGGAGCAACTATATTTGGTTGTTTTATGCCTGGTAAAGTATGTGATGCTGACGTAAAACAACACATAGCAAACATGATGACTGTTATAACTACTTCTACATTCGCTTTATATGCAGCAGAAAAATGAAAGATTTAAAAATTCCCTTTGCAGTTATATCATTCCTAGCAGTTCAGTTAGGTGGTGCTATATGGTTTGCATCCCAACTTGAGTCTAGAGTATCTACTCTTGAGGAATCATCATTGGCGATAGCAAAAGAGAATCGTAAGTTCCTAGTTAATGAAGTTATCCCTGCGTTTAAAAGGGATAATTGGTTAGGACAAGGGTGGGAGAATAAACACTTCTGATGGGTGCAATACCTGACATAAGAATTAACGGCCAGTCCATTCAGTCCATTGAAAACATTGGGGTGAATGGTACTGGTATTGATTTTATTGGAACGAAAAGAATATATAATCCCAACATTAAAGTTATCGATGTTAACAACAATCAAATAACTCAGATCGCAGATACTCGTATCTGGGTACAGAATCCTTCAGCATCAGTACCGCAGGCTCCTCCTGCCACAATATATGCAGGTACTCCTATTGTAGATATGCCTGGGTGTGTTGCAATACATAAAGAGAACGCAAAGAATCCAGCCAACAAAAATAAGATGTTGGTTGATGATGATCCCAAGGGCAATACAGTATTGTGTGATGCTGGTATGCCCTACTTTGAGCCGCCAAATTATGATGCAAGAGAATTAACTTGGCAAACAATTTATCAGGAAGCACCAGAACAGGAAGGTGGTATTGATGCAGGGGATACTGGTGATGTTACACCACCTGAGACACCAGAACCTCCACCTACAGAGGAACCAGAAGGTGATCCAGATTGCCCAGGCCCATTGTCTCCAAGAATAGGATCAGTTGGCCCTAATGAAAAAGAAAAAGTTGTCGGTCACGAGTTACAACCCGATCCCAACAACTTTAATAAGAAGATATGTGTAGCACTCTATGAAGACATAGGAGTAGTAGAACAGTATTTGCCTAGTCCGCAGGTTGCGACGACGACTGCTGTGATTGCGTCTGTTGCTGCGTCGAGTGCCCTACTTGCCAAACCCCTAGCTGATCTGCTTCTGAGGGTGGTGAAACCTGCTGTGAAACAGGTGATGACCAAGGTAAACGCAATCCTCGGAAAAACCCCTTACCGTCTGACTGAGGAAGAGAAGAGGACGAACGAGTATCGTTTGAAGAAAGGTCTCCTTCCGATCCCGTTTGCGAAGAATCACCAGAAGAAGATGAAGGCTGAGAAGAAGGCTGAGAAAGAGAAGAAGAAGGCTGAGAAGAATCAGAAGAAGAATCCTCAAAGTTAGGTTGAGGTAACGTGTGTGAGTGAGGAGTTATCTTACCGCCAGGATTCGTTACAACTACGTCAGCACATATGGATGCATATGGTGAAGCAGGGTGGAAGAATATGCCAGATTTCTTGAGCTCTCCACAGTTCTTAAGTCTTGCAATCTCAAAGTCCAATCGTTTGTTAGCAACCAGCTGTGTCTGCATTGCTATTTGTGCTTCTGCTGCTTCCTTACATCTACGTTGCATACCCCTGTTGAGTGGTATTGAAAGCGTAGCAGAGAGTCCTAAGTTGAAACTCTGGTTCGCCCTCATGTCAGTTCTTACAGGTTTGTACCATGTAGGTGCAAGGTTACCATCTTGTACTGCATCAGGTACGCCATCGCCTACCTGTACGTCTTGCATGATTGTTATATCATCTCCGTCTTCAAACCATCTTACAGTATTACCACTGGCATTTACATAGGTTCTATCATCATACCAGTCTTCCCAAGGGTAGTTCTTAACAGTGACTTGTTGTTGTACTGTTCTACCTGAGTTATCGCTTAAGTTATATTGTGGTTCGTTATAAAAATCTTCCCAAGGATCCTTTCTTGAATCTGCAAACTGAACATACGGTGTCATGTTAAGAGTCGTACCTTGGCAGGACACTCCACCACCGTAGGTGTTAGTTACGTATGGACCTTGTAGGACCTGAATTGCTTGATTGGTTACCGAGCCAGAACTATTAGCGATAGGATTAGCTGTAGCTGATACTCCACCAACACCTTCTGCTAATACTGCCGCAGGTTGTGCTAACGATAGTACTAATGTACTTATTGCGTAAACGTACTTGTTGTGTCTGTGACGCTTTCTATGGTGGTGACTCTTTGAATTATTGTCTGGTTGGTCATGCCTGGCCCTTGATAGCTCTGGGTAAATTGAAACCCTGCGGCTGGATCCGCTATTGTAAAGTTGTTGGGCTGTGAGAAGTCTAAGGAGTCGAATGAACTTGTCACGCTTCCTGTTATTGTATTTCCGTTCGTTCCCGCTGCGGAGGTTCCGCCTGGGGTTACTGTTACTGTTGATGTAGTCACTGGAGGATTCAAGGCTTGACCATTGTTCTCGATCCCCACGCCTGTCACTGAGTATTCCCATCCTGTCCTATAATCAATTGAATTTATGGTTTCCGTGACTGTAGATTCAGTCTCGGTGTGGCTCGTCATTGAGCCCTGCTGAAAATTGGGCACCACTGGCACTGCTCTTGCAGCACCAGCACTACTTAGTAGTAATATAATAGTTATAAGTCTTTTCATGACTCACTATCTAACTGTCAACTCAGATACAAATTGTGTTGTAACGGTTGAACCTGCACCACCAATAGCAGTTAGTGTGTCACCATCACCATCTACTGCAAATCCGTGAGCACTAGTAACCTGAGCCATTCCATTAGAACCAGTACCAGCAGTCGTAGCATACTGATTGGAGTATCCAGCAGTTACTGTTCCTGTAGTAGGTGCAGTAGTTACGATAGCGTCGCCTGAAGTGAAACTAGTCGTGTAGCTAAAGGCATTTCCAGCAACAGTTTGGGTTGCATCTGGTATAACAACTGTAGCAGCAGCGGTTGCACTTGCAGGAGCAACTAGACCACCAAGACTTGCACCAGCAGATCCACCAGAGGGTGTTACTGTTGTAGTTACATTATTTCCTGATACACTAAACGTTGTACCAACTCTACTTACAGATGTACTAGCAGCATCCACTTGTAGGGCAGCACTAGTTGTCATCTTATGATATATGTCTGCCCTCGCTACGCTTGCGGAGCTCATCAAAATCATTCCAAAAAGCAAGAGTGCTTTTTTCATGCTATCTTACAATAGTTCAGCCGTATTTATACAACTTAACCTAGTTTTTACCTATACCCTATATCTAGTGTCTTTAATCGTCTTCTATGAATTGTAATACGAACTCACTAAGTTTTAACTTGACTCTTGCAACTCTTTGACCATTATTCTCCCTATTAACATCCGTTATTTGCTTTCCTTCAGATTCTTTAAAGTTTATAAAGGTTTGAGTTGCTGTTGGATTTAGGAATCCAAATCCTGGCACATTGGGTGTCTCATTTTCCAAAGCCATTGTACCACCTTGATATCCTGTAGCTGTTAGTATCACTGGATCTGTTCCTACTTCAGCACGCCATATACATCTTAGGTCTAATTCTATTTCGTTGTTAGTTAAACCGCCAGGTATTTGTTTTAGTGCATCAACATCAATGTATATTCCTTCATAACCTTCTGTGTCTTCTGAGTTATCATTACCCCACTTCATATATGTTATGGATCCATCACCATTAGTGATAGCGTTTCCAGGCGTTCTATTGAATCCACATTCACCAGAAAGGTTGGGAGATATAAAAGAAGTAATAATATCTAAGTCCTTACCATCTGTCCAATTAAAGTATAGTACGATGTAATTGCAGTAGAATACTGCTGGGTCAAATGTTGCCCCTCTTGATTTACCTAGACCGAAAGCTAATGGTGACATAATTTAAATACCTGTTATTGTTATTGGACCACTGATCTTTCCACCAGCACCAAGATTAACAGTACTTACTCCACTATTTGCATATGGATTGTACATTATTCTTGGTTCAGATCCTCTCATGTTATAGTAACCAGTCCAGTAATCATTATCTGTTTGATCTTGATACTGATCTAACCATGCTGTACGTGGTAATAGAACAGATCCTTTAGTTTTTAACCAATCTTTTACTTCTCTATGTGTTGCTCTGGGATTTAATTCCAAATACAATGCAATCAGACCACATGCAACAGGTGAAGCGGCAGAAGTTCCGTTGAAACTACAGTCATAATAAGATGAACCAGTAGTACTATTAGTGTATGTGTTCCCATCATCAGCTCTTTGGAAGTCTTCGTAATTTGCATCTCCATTCAAACCTGCAGCAAGAGTTTCATCTGCTGGAGCCCACACATCAATTCCAGGCCCATTACTTGAATAGTATGCTTGGTATTCATAGTAATTACCATTAGTACCTCCACACCATGCTGAACCACCACAAACTCCAATGGTGTCATCCATTGCACCTACTACAATTACTGGATGGAAATCAGTAGCTGAATCAAATCCCAATCCTTGAGGGTTCATCCAGTCTCTATGGTTAGTTGGTGTATATAATCCACCAAATTCTGCTCTTGAATCTCCTGCTCCGAATCCTAGATCCTCCATTCTATTGAGACGATCAGGATCCATTGATCCTATACCTAATCTTTGGTTATTATTTCCTGCTGCAGCAACATAATGAACACCTACACTCATCATTTCAGCACCAGCTGCATCAGTAGAGTTTGATCTTGCAGAAGATGACCAAGATTTATAAGCACCATTGACTTGATTTACAAGTCCATTCTTCCATGCAGTATAAGTATCTGTTGTTGCACCAGTAGCAGTTGCAAATGTACCATCAACGTCTCTAAATTTATAGTCTATGTTGGTACTCGCAGAAGTAAAACATGCTTGGTAACCCCAACTACCATTGACAAGAGTGGGATTCTTTGTTCCTATGCCTGGGTTTATTGGTTTATTTTCATGCCAGAGTGTTAATAGTTCGTAGATATGTATTGCACTCATACCACAACTGTCACCAACACTTGGAGCATTCCATATGGTTGCATTAAATGCTAGACCTTGATGGTTTCCTGCAGCACAAGCAGCAACAGCAGTACCATGACCACCACCAATATTATTATCTGTTCCCGTAACACCTACAGCATTATTCTGTGTGTAAGAACTGAAGGTAGTACTATTAATAACACCTATACTTGAGAACTGTGCTGATCTTTTGTTGGAGAATCTCCACCATTCTATTGCAGAAGTAGTTGCAATACCTACTCTACCATCTGCCTTTGTATATTTTGATGGGTTAGCCCATGCACTATTGAACCAGTCAGGATCTATTACTTCTGGTCCATCAAGAACAAGATCTCTTACTCTGGTTCTTCCTGTTTGTGGATCTATAAATTCTGGGTGGAATTGTTGTACTCCAGAGTCATGAACAACTAGATCAACATTCTTTCCAGACAAACTATAATCTACATCAGCATTAACAAAAGGAATCTCACCTTGACCTTGCCATCCACTGAAATCTCGGTTGGAAGAAATTCCAGATCTTATTATTTGCCATCCTGTTCTATCAATTTCATTAGTTGATATACCAGATGGTCCTTGACCACCTAGTAAGTCACGGTAGTGTCTTACATTTTTGCCCCATCTCTTTGTGGCAAAATCTGGTTTGGGATATGAATCTATGTATGAGCCTGGATCTAATTCAACCCACTTAACAAATCCATGTTTCTTTAGTTCTTCTGCTTCCTCATCAGTAAGCATGAAAGTTCCTCTTGTGGAACTCCATTCCTTCTCTTCAAAGATGGTTACTTTTCTGTTAGGTATATGATTCTCTGTAGAATCATCTGCTAACATATCATGGATTGTCTGCCAGTATTTCGCTTTCGTAACACCGACACTATATTTTTTCTCGTCAGCCATGTTAAGATACTATCGTAAAGGTTCCAACCATACCAGCATGAATTGTACATTGATAGTTCAATGTTGCTGGTGCATCGAATGGTACTGTGAAAATTTGTGTTCCTTCTTGAGAACCACTTAGATATGTTGAACCATATCCTGTACCACCACTGGAATATCTGATCGCAAATGGATGATTTGCTCCAGTTGTATTCTCAAATATGTATGTGAATCCCCGATGGAGATATATTTGAGGGTTACCTGTAGTATTTACTAGCCCAGGTCCAGAGAATAGATATGAAGAAGCACCACTAGAAGTTATTTTATATCTAATAGCGTAACTTCTGTCACTACCATCTCCAACAGTTGTTCCTGTATGATATATTGCAGCAGACACTGTACCTGCAACACCACATGTTCCACCAATACTTGTGTTACCACCAACGCTTAAGTCAGTACTAATTGCAACCGCTACTGCATTTAGATTGATGTTATTTGGTGATTCAATAGTTGGTATTCCAGCACCTTGACCAGTAAAACTTGCTGCGGTAAGAGCACCAGAGACTTTAACGTCTCCTTCTACCCATAGTTTGGTGTTGGCAATAGTAGTTCCAATACCAACTGAACTTGTAGTTACAATACCAGATGCAACTGTTGTCCATACAGAAGATCCACCTCCTCCACCACCAGTGGCATCAGTAGCAGGAGCCCATTCCGCTCCATTCCATTTAAGAACATCATTTGCTGATGGTGTTGAAGCATTTACATTGGATAGATTTCCAAGAGCCTGACCTGTAATGTTTGTAAGGTATCCAGCAGAAGCATGATTGCCCCAACCATATGCAGTATTCCACTCTGAGATATCAACATTGGTTATGGTTGCTGCAGCACCAGTAAATGAACTACCAGTGATATCAATCTTACCAATACCACCTGTTATTGTTGCTGTTACTCCAGCACCAACAAAGTTAATGGTTGATGCAGTTCCTACACTACTACCTTCTTCTTGAAGTGTAACTACGGAAGGTGCAGAAGTACCAGTTACAGTAACTACACCAGCAGATGCAGGTGATACTGCTAAGTTTGCACCAAAGTCAATTGTTCCAGCGGTTCCTACTGTACTACCACCATCCTTTACGACTACTCCTGTACCAGAAGCAGTTACTCCTGTTAGTCCTGAACCATCTCCAACAAAACTTGATGCAGTTACAATACCAGATGCATTAACACCTGCAACAGTTATGAATGGTGATCCAGTTAATCCTTGTGCTACAGTTGCAATTCCAGCAGTGTTTGCATATCCACTGTTACTTCCTCCACCTACACCAGTTAGGTTTGAACCATCTCCGTGGAAGGCTGTAGCAGTTATAACACCAACTCTATAGTTTTCTGTTCCTGTTCCAACTGTGGTATCAAGTTCGTGATTGACTAACTTAACCCAGTTACCATCATGTGCGAAGTATGCTTTCTCTGTCTCATGTACATGTGCAAACTGACCATGTAATGTGTTAGCACCAGCAGTTACGAGATCATTATATGTTGACCAGAGGAATGGTAGTCTGTTATCTGTTGCAGTACCATCCATCCTACCGTCAAGGTTTATATTACCTCTGACGTTTAGTGCGCCTGGGGAAGCAGTTGTAGTACCAATACCAACACCACCAAGGGTATGAATACCACTACTATTAACTCTCCAAATACTATCAGTAGATGGTAGGTTAGTAAGTAGAGAACCATCACCAGAGATGAATGATGCAGTTAGGATACCTGTAGTCTGGTAGTTACCATACTCATCTTGATGTATGATTTGTCTCCAACCATTGTAACCACCTTGGGTTGTACCAGTTGAAACGTATGCTCTCTTAGTGTTATTTGCATAGGCAAACATACCTCTGTATGACTGTGCAGTAGGTAGGTCACCTGTTGCATCAAAGTCAAAGCGCATCTTACTGCCTTGGCCTGGGAAGGTTACAATTCCAGTACCATTGACATTATCAACAACTATTGATGGAGTTCCAGTTAAGTTCTGTGCAACACTAGAAATTCCTGCTGTGGTTGCATACCCAGCAGTTGTTGAGACTCCTGCAAGTGGAGTGTAACTTGATACTCCAGCAGTAGATGAATAGACTGCGTTACCTGCTTCTGTTGCAACTCCAGATGCAGCTGCGTATGTTACAATTCCTGCCGTGGTAGCGTAGGTTGCAACACCTGCCACTCCAGAATAGGTTGCGACTCCTGTAAGAGTTGCATAGTCAGCTCTAGTTGCTACTCCAGCTTGAACTGCTGTTGATGATATACCTGATACTGTTGCATAAGAAACGTAATCTACTGCATATACGTCAACGTTTCCACCGAATACTGTTCCAACTTCTATTCTATCTGTGAAGTTAATACTTTGTGCAACACCAATTAGAGTTCCATTATTCTTTAGAACAACACCAGAACCTGTTGCGGTAACACCTGTTAGACCTGAACCATCTCCTACAAAAGTACCAGTTGTTATTCCAGATAACAGACTGTTTCCTGATACATGAAATTGTGACGTTGGAGTTTCAGTTCCAATGCCTACGTACTTACTAGTTGATATTCCGTTCGTACCAGACTTAGCCCATGTACCAGCACTTCCTGCATTGGCACTGAGGTTAGTACCATCACCAAAAGTCTGATATATTTCCGTAAAGTTATTATTTACCTTTACAGCACCAGATGCAAGCGAGTCTCCTAGACCATCGTTTGGTGTAAACCCAGTAAATATTCCTTGTCTGGCCATGTAGCTTCCTAATTAGGGTCTCTGTCTTCTATTTATTGATATAATAAATACGTATATAGTAATACTATGTGTTCGGCATGGACAGCAAGAAACATCCAGATTATTCAGATGCTTACCAATCGATCTACGGATCCTTGGAGGAGAAGAAGACTGGCATGTCCAGTGATGCAATGGGGTCTATTCTCAAAGGGAATAAGTACTCCAGTAAACAATTATTTGATATGAGTAAGAAGTCTACTGCACAAGGTAGGCATGGAGAAGCTCATGCATTATATAAAGAGTTTCAAAGAAAGAAAACAGTAAAGGAAAGTAAGGCACCAGTTCGTGGAAGGCAATTATCTAAAGATCCTTTAGTAAAAGCAACTGGAGATACCATAAAAGGAGTAGCTACGTTAGCTGGTGGAGCTTTACTAGCAAAGAAATTTGCTGATAAAAAGAAAACTAATGAAGAAGTTGAAGTTGGAAGACATAGAGCAGAGTTTGAGAAATATAAAGAGGAATTAAGAGAACATCATGCTGAGAAGTTTAATGCATGGGTTCAGAAGTTACAGGAAGATGGATTTGATATTAGTAGATGGGAACCACAAGAACTAATTGATACTTATATTAAAGAGAATAATCTTTGGAAGTCTAGAGAAACAATTGAAGAAGCAATTGGCCAAGGATATCCAGCAAGAAGAGAAGGACCACAGAAGGGATTAGGAACTGCATTGTGTCCTACATGTGGTCAGTTTGGTTGTACAAAAGAACATAAAGAAGAAGAGGAAGTAGAAGAAGGAAAAGCATATGGTTTGTATAGAGGAGATGGTAAAGTAAAGTTGCCAGGTGCTAAGAAAAAGAAAGAAGGATGTAAGACAGAACAAAGAGAACTTGAGAGTGATAAAGCAATTAAGGCTGCCAATGGTGGTAAGTTACCATCACCAGAAGAACCTTTGAATGAAGAAGAATTAGAAGAGAGCGAGAAGACTGCTCAGAAAGCTTACAAGAGAGCACAAGAACTTGGAGCGAAAAGAAGGAGAAGTAAGGATCCTAGTGGTATATACAAGAGTGAAAGAGCTGGTTACAATTTAGCACAATCACAGAGAAGTCGTAATGCAGACCTTGATACTCAGGGAGGACCTCAGACAGGTGGTGGTCCTAAAGATTTTGGATTCGCAAGACATAAAAAGAATCCTGTAAAGTCCAAGAAGACTGGAGACACTGGTGCTGAAGGACATTACAAGAAGAGAGATCAAAAAGTAACATCAAAGTCTGGTAAGACTACTCGTTACAAATTGAAGTGGGCAGACAGGGCTGATCATCATAGTAGTAGGAGACAGGAACTAAAAGATCCTAAGAAGAATCCTAAGCATACTGCGAACACTAAGAAAGAAGAGTACTCTGATTGGAGACTTGACCTATTAACTGAAGAGGGGTATGATCACTGGAGAGACAAGCAACTGATGAAGTACGGCACAGGATGGCGTGGTACTGACAGATCGGGTCCAAGTTCTTCTCCCTCTAGGTCATCAAAAAAGACTAAAGGAAAGACTGTTCTTCAAAGAGAAACAGAGAAGAAGTATGGTAAAGGCAAGTCTGCTCTTGACATTGTGAAGGCAAAGATTGAAGCCGAACATGGCAAGGGTGCCATCATGGATACTAAGAAAAAGAAAAAATGACAAGTAGTTATCAGGACGACTGGTTTGAAAATCCCCTAGATAGTATGCCGATAGCTACAGATCATCCTTTGAAAGAGGAAGATCAACAAGATCCACCTGCTGAGTTAATGGAGGTTCCAACTTCAGTGAAGAATCCAAAACCAAAAAAGAAGAGAGTGGAAGCAGAACTATCGTTACATGAGAAAATGTATCGGTATGCTACTGACAAATATAATCCATTTTCTATAGGTGGATCGGAGAGTATCCATGACTTTGAGTGAAAAGGCAGTCTCTAAAAAACAACAGAGATTCTTCGGGATGGTTAGAGCGGCTCAGAAAGGGGAGATGGAAGATCCCTCACCTGAGATTACCAAAGTTGCTTCCACCGTTAGCAAATCCGACGTAAAGAAAATGGCATCTACAAAACACAAAGGATTACCTGAGAAAGTACCAGCTAATGAAGGTGTTATAAATGCCTATAAGAAAGGTCTTAACCGTCACAAAAAAGCAGTAGAGGACAAGAAAGTGAAGAACAGAAAAGCAGTTCCTTATGCAGCCTTATCTGCACAGTACGCTCCAGAACTACCAGAGATAGGAGAAGGACATCAAAGAGATCCTGAACAAAGTAAGAAGGATAGGAACTATTCTAAGCAACCAGATCCTTCAAAGGATGGATTTACTGGCATTGGTAACATGAGTATCAAAGATATTATGAAGATGAATGCTAAGATTAAAGCAAAGGAAGCAGCAAAGACAAAGAAAGAAGAAGTAGAACTTGAAGAGGAAAGGTCAGCACGTAAGATGAATGTGAGGACTAAGAAGACTATTCAGACCACTATTGCAAAGAATGCTGCAGCAGAAGCAAAGAGAAAAGAGAAGAAGACTGGTGAGTATAAAGAGACTCCTAAGAAGAAACCAAAACTAGGTCTTGCATATAAGACTGTAGTTACACATGCTCGGGCTAAGAAGGCTGCAGCTAAGACTCCTATAACTAGAGCGACTGCTAAGAAGGCAGAGAAGAAAACTGCACCAAGTACTAAGTCAGTTGCAAGAACTAAGGCACAATATAAAGGTAAAGGTGCGCCTGGATTGGATGCACATAAGGAAAGAATTGCAAAACATGAATCAAAACGTGGTGTAAAGAAACCAAAGGCAACTGGAAGTAAGACACCAGTAACTAAGGCTACTAAAACTAAACCTGCACCTAAGAAAGCTCCTGCAAGGAAGTCTGTTAAGAGTACTCCAGTTACTAAGGCTGCATCAACACCAACAAAACAATCACCTAAGACTAGTTCTGGTCAGAAGAAGACTAAAACCTTTAGTGATTTCTATAAGCAAGGTGTTAAGAGACACAAGAAAGCTACTCAAGCTGCTAGAGTATTTGGTAAAGGATTTTCTAGGGGTGTTAAGAAGAGTGTTAAGTTTGCCAAGGATGTTAAGAAGGTTGTAACAAATGAACAGGTGAATAGAATTTCTAAGATGGTCAAGGCTATCCGTAGAAAGAAAGAAGTTCTTAAACAACCTGTAATGGATAAGACCACTGCGAAACTTCATAAGTGGAGAACGGATAAGGAGAAGGATGAAAAGAGAAAGTATGTAAATGATATTTTTCAATAGTAATTGACAAAGATTTGTAATGTGATATACTTTTGTTATGTTAAAATTTATATTTGATATTGATGGGACTCTTACTCCTAGTAGGAAGCCAATCGATCTGGAATTTCTCAAATTTTTCTATGACTTCGTTCGAGAGAACGAGGTCTATCTTGTTACAGGGAGCAACAGAGAAAAAACTATAGAACAGATAGGACTCTCTTTATATTCTTTTGTCAAAAGAGTATATAATTGTGCAGGCAATGATGTATATGAAGGTGATCTTCATTACTATCAGACAGAATTTGAATTAAGACAGGAGTGTAGAAACTTTTTACAGGATGAACTGGACTACAGTGTGTTTCCTATAAGGACTGGTACTCATATAGAAGAGAGACCTGGCTGTGTTAATTTTAGTATCCTTGGAAGAGGTGCAACTTTTGTAGAGAGGGATGAGTATAAGAAGTGGGATAAGGATAGAGATGAGAGGGTGGATATTGCCACAAGATTTAATGATAGGTTTCCAGATTTATATGCTTTTGTTGGAGGAGAAACTGGTATAGATATATCTACGAAGGGTGCAGATAAGAGTCAGATTCTTAGAGACTTTGAAGAAGGTTCTATGGATATAAGATTCTTTGGAGACAGGATGGATGAACATGGTAATGATTATCCATTAATGAAAGCCATTGACAAGGGTAATTATGGATATTCATTTACAGTGAAAGATTATCATGACGTTTGGCAGATGTTAAAAATGGGTATTAGATAACTCACATACATAGGAGTATATGAAATGAAAATTATGGGATGGACACCACCACAAAGACCAGCGTGGGTGAAGGCTTATATGAGAATGCCTGGACATACAAGGGTACAGCTTTTACTTCTGACGATATTGGCGACTTCTTCGGTTACGTCTACTGCATTACTAATATCAAGTCGGGCAAACGGTACATTGGGAGGAAGTACTTCCAACAGCATCGAAAGCCTAGAGGTAGCAGACGCAAACGGACGAGTGAAAGTAACTGGAAGACATACTACGGAAGTTCTAAGGAACTTAACGAAGACAGGAAACTTCTGGGGAATAGTACCTTCCGTAGAGAAATCATCTCTCTCCACACCACAGGTGGAAGAGTAAATTACGAAGAGACGAGACAGTTATTCCTAAATAACGTGCTAACTGAATCTCTTGACAATGGGGAACCAGCCTTTTATAATAGCAATGTTCTAGGACGTTATTACAAGAAGGACTATTTCGATGGAACATCTAACTCCACATGAAGCTAGGAACAAATGCATCCGAGATGCTTTGATTGATAGACTTCATTACTTGTGTGATAAAAATATGTGGGAAGATGCCATTGCTTTCTATGAAGAACATAATGATACTTTAGCTGCTGGTGAAAAAGTATAAGATTAATACATCTTACTGTTGGTATGAAACCCTTGAAGGAACTAAGATAGTTAAGATGTATTTTATTAACTATGTTCCTTTTACTTTTGATGAGATAGATACAGTTGCCTGTGAAGACCCAGAGGTTATCGTTCAAGCGAATGGTAATAAAGTTTATACAGAAGAACAACTATATAAGTACCATTCATACCTAGCAGAGGAGGAATGTTCCCCTTTGTTATTTGATATGGATAGTTTAATTGAAAATCCCCAAGACCTACCTATTGATAATTTGTAATGCCATTTAAAGCTTTTCCAGAGCAACATAGACCTATGCCTATGCCTCTGAAGGATCCTCAATTAGGACCTAAAGATACATCTGATTTTGAATATCTAAAAGAGTGTGCTGAGATCATAGGTAGTCATAAGATTGAGATTGATGAAGAGAAAATCCTAGATCTTTTACAGATCAAACTTAGATTTCCTGAAGGTTCAATTGAGGTTATTAATCATTGTGGTATGGTATCAAATAACTTTTTTAATTCAAAGAGGTTTTTGATTTATGAACAATGGAAAAGATTATATGATTTAGGATTTACTAGTCTTATAAGTGATGTCTTTGATCTTACTTCACAGTTAAGAGATTTAAATCAAAGACTTTTTGAAATAAAAGGTTCTGATACTGTTGCAAATTTTTATTTAAGTAAAGGAACTGACTCTAGAAGACCTAGTTTTGATCCACATAATCATGATTATGATGTGATAGTGAAACCACTTTATGGTTCTTGTACATGGGTTGTTAATGGTGATAAGTACGAGGCCAATCCAGAATCAGTGATTGTTATACCAGCTTTTGCAGAACATAGTGTAAGTTCAAACCCAGAAAAAAGATTATCATTAACGGTGAATTTAACGGCCTAATAAATTAGTAGAGAAGGAAGATGATTTTAGCAAAATGTAAAATCTGTGGAGTAGAAATTGTTGGATCCAGTAAAGTTCAAGTATGTGGGTGTCCAAACCAGATGATCGTACAAGAAGATACGGTTACTGCGACAAATTTAGATGACGTAACATTAAGTCATTCTAAAGATAGTATAAAAAGTGTTGACATTCTGACACCTGATGATATAAATTATCATGAGAGGCGCCGCCACCGCAAAATCCGAAAACTTACCTACGAGGAACGATGATCAACTTAGACCAAAGATACCACGACTATCTAACTGGTGACAAAAAATTCCGTATTGATGGACTTGAAGAAAAAGTTACTGGGTATGGATACCATTGTGATGGATCTGATATACTTGGTTACTATGTTGCCACAGAGAACCATAAACTCTATTATAATATGAAGGAACAGTTCATTAAAAAAGAACCAATGAAGGCATCTGCAAAAGAGTTATCGACCATAGAAATCTAGTATATATACAATAGATTTTCGAGTATATTATTTTCAATCATGTTTGTATTACCTGAAGCGCAACTATTTCATATTGTCAGAAAAAAATTAAAGAGGACACCTGTACATGACTTCTTTAAAGGTAAGAATGTTCTTCTTATCATGGGTGTAGGTGCTTTCACTGCTACTGATGATAAAATGATCAAGGAATTTGAAGGTGCTTATGATGACCTTTGTAAGGAGTTTGACCTTGATGATATTCTTTATCTTACTATGAATGATCCATTTTGTTTGGATGCATGGGGTAAGTCTTTGAAGATTAAGAAAGTAAAATTACTTCCTGATGGTAACGGTGCATTGTCTCTCAGAATTAATCAGAATGATGGATTGTCAGAGGGTGATTGTGTACATACCAAGTTCAATCAAGGAATGTATAGAAGGAACTGGAGATCTGTTGTTCTTATACAAGACTTAGTAGCTATTTGGAACACAGCAGAACAGTCACCCAAAAAAGGTAAGGATGAATCACTTGATGATGAGTACATAGAAACAAATCTGGAAGCTATTACTAGAAAATTAAGGAATAGAAATCAGACTGCTCACATTCAAGAGGAAAACTCTCAAGGAACTGAACAACTACTGGAGTCATCTCCTGATATGGGAGGGGGATCTCCATTCTAAAATGGAAAAAATCACACTCGAATATCTAGAAACCCACTTCGATGAGGTACTGGGGGAGGCTGAGACTGGGAAGTCTTTTTTAATCCTTACCCCAGATGGTAAAGATATTGCACTGGTTCCAAATGAGGAATCAATAAAGACTAGTATAGATAATGGTTTGATTACTTCAATAGAGGAAGAGGAAGAGTGGATTAGAATGATGAATATGAATGATTCTTGATTGACAGAGGACTGGGTAGGAGTTATAATATCGGAATGAAGAATGTACATCTGTTATTTCCTGTTCCTGTTTATACCAATATATTAGAGTTAGATAATCAATGTATCTCTGATATACTGGAGACAGTTACTTGGAAAAGAGATACGGATTCTTATGGTAATCCTAATGGACATACAAGTTTTTCTGATAAGAATGATTTGTTATCAGATCCTAGATTAACTTTTTTATCTGATAGAATAGATGTTGAAGTAAAAACATTCATCCATAATTTTATTAAAGTATCTGGGGATAGGCATCACTTTGAGAGGACATCATCTTGGGGAACTAGAACACTCAAGGGTGATTACACACATGAACATAGTCATACTAACAGTCACTTCAGTGGAGTATATTATGTTAAAGTTCCTCCAAAGTCTGGAGAAGTATTAAATTTCTCTGGGTATAGAACCAATCCTACTTTCTGTACTGGTTCAACTATGTTTGATCTTGATGAATTTAATCAAGTTAATCAACCAATTTCTAGTATTAAAGTTACTGAGGGAATGTTAGTTGTATTCCCATCACATATATACCATCATGTACCAGTCTCAACATCTTTTGAGGTTAGATACTCAATTTCTTTTAATTATTTTGGGTTCGGTGAGTTTGGTGATTCAACAAATTATTTGAGGATAAAACATGCCTGAAGGAAAACATCCTATGACCGATCAGAAGATCGAGTTTGGTGAAGAGTACCATGAGTTTATAGGGATATATGATAATGCTGTAGATGTTAATCTATGTAAATTTCTTTGCGACTATGTTGATAATAGTCATCATGTTAATCCAAGAGAGATGGTTTATGTCCAAGACAAACAAGTTTGTCTAGACACATACTCTCCACAGGAAGCAGGTAACCTAATGCAGTTTGTTAATAACTGTTTGGGTGCATATGTAACTCATTATCCATACCTCACTAACTTTAATTTCATTAGTTCTCTAACTTTATGTCAGAAGACTGAGCCTGGTGGTGGATATCATATATTTCATGGAGAAAATCTTGATTGGAATATGCAACATAGGACAATGGCATGGATGGTATATTTAAATGATGTACCAGAAGGAGGAGAGACAGAGTTTTTATATCAGAAGAAGAGATTTCAACCTAAAGCAGGACAAGTTCTAATATGGCCAGGCAGTTATACTCATTTGCATAGAGGTAATCCACCATTTAGTAATAAGTATATTGCTACTGGTTGGTATCAAGGATCTATGGGATTGTCTCAGGTTAATACTGCTGGACTTACTGATCCTAACTCTCCAAATTTTGTTGATAAAGTTAATGGTCCTCAATGAAGATATTAGTTACTGGTCATGAGGGTTTTATTGGAAGTCATGTATTCAATGACCTCAGACATGAACAAGGTTATGGTTATTTGGTAGAAGGATTGGATAGACCTGATGACATAGGTGATTGGGTTGGACCTTCTGGTATGTTTGCAAAACATTATGATTGTATCATTCACCTTGCTGCCTATGCTGCACTAAGAGACAGTGTGGATAACCCACAAAAGTTTTGGGATAATAATGTAGAGAAATCGAAACCTATATTTGATTATTGTAGAGAGAATAACGTTAGGTTACTGTATGCAAGTTCTGCTGGAGCTCATGAATGGTGGCAGAATCCTTATGCAATAACAAAGAAAGCAAACGAACTCATGGCACCACCTAACAGTGTTGGTATGAGATTTTTTAATGTCTGGGCAGAGGAAGGTAGTAGAGAAGATATGTTATACAGAATGTTACAAGATAAGACTGCAACATATCTTACCAGACACAAGAGGGATTGGATTCATGTGCATGATGTAGTCAGAGCGATTGCATATCTAATGACTAGTACATACATAGGCCCTATTGATATTGGTACAGGAGAATCTACTTCTGTATTAGATCTTGCAAAGCATATGGGTATGGATTATCTTCCAGTTAAGGAACACACACCTAATGAACCTGATGAATTGTGTGCGGATACCACAAAATTATGTGAGTTAGGATGGTTCCCAACTAGAAAGATACTTGCAAAAAACCTAACACCCTGTTAGAATAAATAAGTTGCGGTTTATTAAAAATTATATGGCGCCAACCAAAAAGGCATTAGTATTAGGAGCAGGTGGTTTCATTGGAAGTCACATGTGTAAGCGACTCAAATCCGAGGGATTCTGGGTTAGAGGTGTAGATATAAAGTACCCAGAGTTTTCGGAGAGTGCTGCGGATGAGTTCATCCAAGGTGACTTGAGAGAAGTAGGTTTAGTTGCAAGAGTTCTTGATGTAGAAGGAGATTCTTTCGATCAGATCTATCAATTCGCTGCTGATATGGGTGGTGCAGGTTACATCTTTACTGATGAACACTCAGCAGATATTATGCACAACTCTGCTACAATTAATTTGAATGTTCTGAACGAACAGGTACAGTTGAATAGACTTCTTCAGACTAATAAGACTAAGATCTTCTATTCAAGTTCTGCTTGTATGTACCCAGAACATAACCAACTAGATCCTGATAATCCTGATTGCCGTGAAGACTCCGCATACCCAGCAAACCCAGACTCCGAGTACGGATGGGAGAAATTATTCTCCGAGAGACTATACTTGGCTTACAATCGTAATTACAATATTCCTGTGTGTGTTGCCAGGTATCATAATATATTCGGACCCGAAGGAACCTGGCAAGGAGGAAGAGAAAAAGCTCCAGCAGCTATCTGCCGAAAGGTTGCGATGGTCCCAGATGTGGGAGGCCCGATTGAAGTGTGGGGCGACGGGATGCAGACAAGATCCTTCCTCTTCATCGACGAGTGCATCGAAGCAACCAGACGACTCATGGATTCAACAACATTCCAAGGCCCCGTCAACATCGGTTCCGAAGAGATGGTAACTATCAATCAGTTGGTAGATACTGCTGCTAAGGTTGCAGGTAAGGTTGTATCGAAACGTCATGTATTGGATGCACCTCTAGGAGTTAGAGGACGTAACTCTAACAACGATCTAATCCGTAGTACTCTTGGATGGGATTATTCTCAGTCACTTGAAGAAGGAATCCGTAAGACATACGCTTGGATCTCTGAACAAATTAAGTCACACCAACACGGTGTTGTTGAACTTTCGTCATCAAAGGAACTAGAACATGCGAAAAGTAACTAAGAAAACTATTCAAATTGATAAGGATGAAGTTAGAGACTTAGATGTCTCTCAACTTGAAGCGATATCACTCAATAAAAATGACTGGCTTAGTGCTGGTCAGAGTGAGTATCGTTTATATGCATGGTTATCTTCACAGTTTGATAAATCAATTATCCTTGACGTAGGCACACGTACTGGTGGGTCTGCACTAGCACTCTCTCATAATGAAAATAACCAAGTCATCAGTTACGACCTTCAAGAACAAGGTGCGTCACAAATTAAAAAGAATAACATCGAGTTCAAGATTCAGGACTTCCGTGAAGACGACAGCCTTAATTGGGACCATGTCTCTATCATTATGCTTGATGTTGATCCCCACGATGGTGTCCAAGAAGAAGAGATGATGGAGTTTCTTGAAGACAAAGGTTGGAAAGGTATTCTGTTGTTAGATGATATTGGTCCTCAGTGGCCAGAGGTTGAAGATCTGTGGAATAGGATTACATATCCTAAGATAAATGTTACTGAGGTAGGTCACCTTAGTGGTACAGGTCTAGTTAATTTTGATGAGAAACATGACATTAGTTGGAAGGAATAATGAGAGTAACTATATTAGGATCTAGTGGTCAGATCGGTGCATATTTAACACAATATCTTCGTGATAAAGACCATCAAGTGACAGAGTTTGATGTAGTTAATCATCACTCTCAAGACATGACTTGTATCCCTAATGTTAATTTACATGATGCACTTCAGAATGCTCAGTTTGTTTTCTTCCTTGCATTTGATGTAGGTGGTTCTCATTACTTAAAGAAGTATCAACATACCTTTAAGTTCATTGACAACAACACTAGGTTGATGGCAAATGCTTTCCAGTATCTTGATAGATATAAGACACCCTTTGTCTTTGCATCATCTCAGATGAGTAGCATGTCTTACTCACCTTATGGTGTAATGAAAAGAGTAGGAGAATTATATACTAAGTCTCTTAACGGATTGATCTGTAAGTTCTGGAATGTATATGGAATTGAAAATGATCTTGAGAAAGCTCATGTCATTACAGATTTCATTAAGAAGGGATTTGAAACAGGCAACATTGACATGATGACAGATGGTACGGAGGAGAGGGAATTTTTATACGCTGAAGATTGTTGCGAGGCGTTGGAGACGCTCATGTTGCAATATGATCAGTTCAATTCTGATAATGAACTTCATATTACTTCTGGTATCAGTACAAGTATATTGGAAATTGGTAGGATCATTACAGAGTTATTTGCGGCCAATGGGAAGGAGGTTACTCTTTCGCCAGCACAGGCGAAGGATGAGGTGCAGAAGGATGCTAGAAACATACCAGACCCATTCATCCGAAACTATTGGAACCCAAAGACTTCAATAACTAAAGGTATTGAAAACATTTATCGAGGTATGAAACAGTATTATGAGTGATATACCACCAGTACCACAGAATGAAGCGGAGTTGAAGGCTCTGCAAGAAACTATAGCAGCTGCTAAAGCGAGTCCAACAGGTATTGATATACCAATTCTGGATCCTAGTAAGAAGTTTCCAATTAATTTATTTTGTAATGATTCATTGGAACCTTCTACCTCTGCAAATAATAGATCAGTTTATACCACATTCGTTCGTGATGGATCTGGTTTAGTCAATCTATATGTTAATGGAGAGGCACTAAAGGTACTTGAAGATAATAGTTCTCTTCCTAAGTTCATTTGGTTGTTAGAATCAAGAGAGATTATTGGAGAACAATACAAATGGATCGAAGATAATTATGACTTCGTTGCAAGTAGAGTTGATGGTATCTTCACTGCTGATCAACGATTGACTGAGGAGGCAGGCCCAGATGGTAAGTTCCTTTACTGTATATCCAATGCAGCTCCTTGGGTTATGGATAGAGATCCTTATTACAGTCAGAAGAAAAAATTAGTTTCTATGATTGCATCCAACAAAGGATACACTGAAGGACATAGGAGGAGACTAAGAGTTGTACAGAAGTTTGTTGATAAGTTTGGTCAGGATGATCTATATGGTTGGGGATTGACACATGAACTGCCATTAAAGGAGAAATCTAGAGGCCTACGTGAGTATATGTTCAGTTTTGCATGTGAAAATGCAAATTATCCAACGTATTTCACTGAGAAACTGACAGATTGTTTCGCATGTGGTACAATACCAGTATATTATGGTACTGCTGGAGTGGCACAGTACTTTAATCATGATGGTATTATATTCTTAGATCAGAATTCACCTTGGTATAATATTCCTTGGGATAAACTTACACCAGAGTATTATGAATCTAAGAGAGCTGCCATCCAAGAAAACTTTGAGATTGCTCAATGCATGAGAGTCTCAGAAGATTATCTTTACGGTAATTATTTTGTTCAACTAGACCCATACAGAGATCAGAGAGTAAAAGTATCATGAGTGAAACAATTGATGTGTCAGCTACGGAAGTAAAAGATGACCGTAATGGATGGCAAGCAGAGGATCAGATTGCTGTAGAGTATCTGGCTGCATGTGTTGAAGCCGTTGAGAACGATGAGGCTTTTGCAAACTTCAAAGCGAATCCTAAGTACAAAACTATTTTAGAACATGTACTAAAAGATCAAGGACAATCTTATCTTAACATCTGTAGAGAGATGAATGAGGAGGCAGTGGATGCAAACATTGAACTCTTCAAGGAGAATGATAAGATTGGTAACCCAGAGACACATGTGTATCCTGGCATTGATGGACCTATTTCTCCTACAACTCTAAGGTATATGAAGAACACCTTTGAGATGTCATTCCTTCTTAATGGTGCAGAGGTTAGTAAAATTGTCGAAGTTGGTGGTGGATATGGAGGTCTTTGTAGAGTTCTTAGTATGGTCTGTGATTTTGATGAGTATATTATGATCGATCTTCCAGAGGTTAGTGCCTTGCAGAGGAAGTATATTGATCAGTTCCCAGATCTTAAGGATAAAGTTAAGTGTCTTTCAACAAATGATCTTGAGGAGATAACAGACGTAGATCTATTCATTAGTAACTACGCTTTGTCTGAGTGTGATTTGCAATCACAAATGGCATACTTCCAATGTATTGTACAACATTCTAAGTATGCGTATATCATATACAACCTTGTCAATTTCAATGATTTCCACTATAATGATTTCATTGATAGAATCAAAGAGTATTTTACCTTTGATGTTGGTCGTGACTATGAGAACACTGTTATTCTAGCAACAAGAAAGGATGAATCGAATTGATGATTACAGAAAAGTAACTATTGATATAGTTGGTTGGCTCTGTAAGTATATTAATGATAATAAAATAAAGTCATTAGTAGTAGGGGTGTCTGGCGGAATTGATTCTGCTGTCACCTCTACTCTTGCAGCCAAGACAGATGTTCCTGTTTATGCTGTGGGTATGCCATTGAGTACTAAGATAGAACAGGAAACTTTATCTGATGCACACCTCTTCTGGTTGTCTCAGAACTATCCTAATGTCAAGGTACTTAAGACAGACTTAAGTGAAACCTTTGCAAAATTTATCAATGACCTTTCCAATGATATGGAATTGGAATATACTGGTAACCCATTGGCTAAAGCGAATAGTAAGTCTCGTCTTAGGATGATGACTCTCTATCATATCGCAGGTAATGTTAGTGGGATTGTTGTTGGAACAGGAAACAAGGTAGAGGACTATGGAATCGGTTTTTATACTAAGTATGGTGACGGTGGTGTTGATATCGCCCCTATTGCTGACCTTTATAAAACCGAAGTCAGAGAACTCGGAGGATTCATGGGAGTAATCCCAGAGATCC
>VTLG01014714.1_pt1 | contig 30023 bp, 47 predicted proteins | sample 4694571 | NCBI WGS metagenome assembly VTLG01 (sample SAMN12604809, study PRJNA352737) | marine metagenome | biome: ENVO:00000447; feature: ENVO:00000209|ENVO:00000569|ENVO:01000036; material: ENVO:00002151; isolation source: viral sequences binned using virsorter ...
AAAATCCCTTTTTATTCATTGTGCGAACATCATATTGCTCCGTTCTTTGGCGTAGGACATATTGCATATATACCAAATAAAAAGATAATTGGACTTAGCAAATTAGCAAGGACATTAGAAACCTTTAGTAGACGACTACAAAACCAAGAAAGAATAACAAATCAAGTAGTGGATTTTCTTATGAAAGAGTTAGAACCTTTAGGAGTGGGCTGTGTTATAAAGGCTAAACATTTATGTATGGAAATGAGGGGTGTTAAAAAACACAATACATACACAACAACATCAGCACTAAGAGGTGTGTTTGAAAATAAAGAAGTTAAAGATGAATTTTTTAAATTAATAGAATTATGAAAACATTAGTATTATTATCAGGAGGACAAGATAGTACCACCTGTTTATATTGGGCACTAAGAAATTTTAAAGAGGTTAAAGCAATCGGTTTTGATTACGGACAAAAACATCAACACGAGTTAGAATGTGCTAAAAAGATTTGCGATAATGTAGGGGTGGAGTATGAGGTGTTGCCCTTATATCATTTACTTGGTAATTCGGCTTTAACAAATCACGATGAAGATATAAATTCAAACCATAAAGACTTGGAGCATTTACCCGCAAGTTTTGTACCAGCACGAAATGCTGTTTTTTTAACTATTGCTACTGCTTATGCTTTTAATAAAGGAATAACAAATATAGTAACGGGTACTTGTGAAACAGATTTTAGTGGGTATCCTGATTGTAGGCAAGTGTTTATTAATAGCCTTTCAGTATCTTTAACGTTAGCCTTAGACACGGACATTAAAATACATACACCACTTATGTATTTAGACAAAGCACAAACTTGGAAATTAGCAAAAGATTTAGATTGCTTAGACATTATTATTAAGGATACAATGACGGATTACAATGGATCACAAACAATGAATGAGTGGGGACGAGGAAAGTTAGACAATCCCGCCAGTGAGTTACGAGCAAAGGGATATTACCAAGCCAAAGAGAACGGTTGGTTATGATCCTATACTTAGCAGGGAATGTAGGAAACCAGAAATACAAGGAGTCAAGTATGGTTTTAGGTGGAGCATTAAACCAACTAATATCGTATAACGATATATTAACAAAAAATGCAGATATGAATTTATACTTTGCGGGGGCAGAAGCATTTAATAAAGTCCTAGAGGATATGAAAACCACAAAAGAATTATTTTCTTATTATAGTATTCCAAAGAGCAAAGCAGAAGATTTATTTAAAAGAAAAAGAAAAATCTTTATTGACAGTGGAGGGTTTTCAGCATTTACACAGGGAGCCGAAATAAACATTGACGAGTATTGCGATTTTATAAAGAAATATAATAAACACATTACTGCTTATGCTCAATTAGATGTTATAGGAGATGAGCAGGGAACACAAGATAATTTAGAGTATATGGAAAAGCGGGGATTAAAACCATTACCCGTTTTCCATTTTAAGGGCGATTTTAAGCGATTAGAGACACTTTCTAACAAGTATGAGTATATTTGCTTGGGCGGGCTTGTTCCACTTGCTAAGAGAAAAGATATTTTAAAGAGTCATTTGGATCAGTGTTTTTCAATAATAAAGAATAAGTGTAAAGTACACGGGTTTGGAATGACGGGTATGGAGATATTAAAAAGGTATCCTTGGTATTCGGTAGATAGCACTAGTTGGATAGAGGCATCAAGACGGGGTACTTATTATGAATTTAAAAACGGAGAAATGATTTCATTACCAACATCCGAAAAAAAGAAGGCAACATATAAAACAATAGAATACACAGGAAAGATAAAAGGGATGTGGAGAGTAAGGCTTGTACAATCAATTAAAGAGTGGTTAAAATTAGAAACTTATATAACAAAATTATGGGAAAAAAAGGGTATAAGTTGGGATTCATAGAAATACCAACAGATAAATTAGTTAAAGCGGATTGGAACTACAAAACAGAAGATCCAAATAAGCAGGAGAAACTAAAAGAGAATATAAAAAGAAACGGACAAATAGAGAATATAATTATCCGAGAACTAGAAACAGGCTTTTATGAAGTAGTTAATGGTAACCACAGATTATCTGTTTTAAAGGCTTTAAACATAGAAAAGGCATATTCATATAACTTAGGTAAAATAAGTCAAGCACAAGCCATTAGAATAGCAATAGAGACTAATGAAACTAAGTTTGATACAGATAGCATAGCACTAGCAGAAAGAGTTAAAGAATTAACAGAAGAATTTGACTTAAAAGATTTAATAAATACATTACCATATAGCGAAACAGAAATAGATAACTTTTCTAAACTAACTGACTTTGATTGGAATATGTATGAAACAGAGGATTTAAGCGACACCTTTTCTGACACTAAATACGATAAAACAATAAATGTAAAAGTAACTAATGAAACATATAAAAGGTGGCTAGAATTAAAAGATAGATTAAATGGTATTATTGGATATGATAATGAAAGTAAAGTATTAGAGTTCGCTATTATAGAAGCAATAAATATACCTTTAAAATCACTAGAATAATTATACATAATTACACATAATAAAAAAAGATATGGCTAATAAACATAAATATACAGTAGAGCAAATAAAAGATGCTATTACAAAGGCAGGGGGATTTATAAGTATTGCTTGTAAGAGTTTAGGGTGTACACGAAAGACAATATATAACTATATGGATAAGTACCCAGAGTTAAAAGAACAGGTATCTGATATTAGAGAACATTACTTAGATATAGCAGAAGCCTCCTTAATACAAAAAGTAAAAGACGGAAAGACACCTGAATTAATTTTCTATTTAAAAACTCAAGGCAAAAAAAGAGGATATACAGAACGTTCTGATTTAGACATTACAAGCGGTGGGAAGTCCATAACAGATATAAAAATTGAAGTAATTGACACAGGCAAAGATTAAAACCACAAATGTATTTAACAAGGCTTATAGGTCTACAAATAGAATTACTTGCTTACAAGGGGGTACAAGAAGTTCTAAGACTTATAGCCTGTGTCAGTTATTTATAATAAGAGCATTACAAACTACGGGTAAAACATTTACGATAGTAAGGAAAACCTTACCTGCTTGTAAGGGTAGTGTATATAGAGATTTCTTAAACATCCTAAAAGAACTAGAAATATATTCAGAAGAATATCACAACAAATCTGAACTGTCATATACATTAAATAATAATTTAATTGAATTTATTTCGGTGGATCAACCGACGAAAATTCGTGGTAGAAAGAGAAACTACTTATGGCTTAACGAAGCAAACGAATTTAGTTATGAAGATTGGACACAATTGATATTAAGAACAACAGAACAAGTATATTTAGATTACAACCCTTCTGATCCTTATTCTTGGATATATGAGAAAGTAAATACCAGAGAAGATTGCACATTTATAAAATCAACTTATTTAGCAAATCCCTTTCTTGACAAAGAAACGATAATTGAGATTGAAAGGCTTAAAGATATAGATCCAGACTATTGGAGGGTTTACGGTTTGGGTGAGATAGGTACCATTCAAACAATGATATTCAGAAACTTTAATTTAGTAGATGATATGCAAGGTAGATTAATTGGCTACGGCTTAGACTTTGGATTTACCAATAGTCCTACAGCCCTTGTAGAAGTTAGGCTGTTAGACGATAGTTTATACATTAAAGAATTGCTATATGAGAAAAGGCTAACTAATACCGATTTAGCAAATAAATTAAAAGAATTTGGTATTGATAGGCAAACAGAAATTGTGGGTGACAGCGCAGAACCAAAGAGCATAGAAGAAATATACAGACAGGGCTTTAATATCAAGCCTGCAAAGAAAGGGGCTGGAATACACTTAGGAATTGATATAATGCGAAGATATAAATTAAATATAACTAAGGATAGTTTAAATGCTATTAAAGAATTTAGAAGTTATAAATGGGCTACAGATAAAAATGGAGACGTATTAAATACACCCGTTAAAGTAAACGATCACTTAGTAGACGCGGTTAGATATTTGTGTTTAAATAAATTGTCGATTAATCATTCGGGGAAATACTATATTTTATAAAAAAAATTTAATAATTCGTGTGGATATTAAAAATAGTTATTATATTTAGTGTATAAGAGTCCGTAAATTATCCGACTAACCCGACCGACCGAGGAAAGAAAAGGTAATCAATGCGGACTTTTTTTATACCTATATTTGAATAAAAGACAAATTAACAATAATTATATTTATATATATGAAACAAGTAGATTTATTAATACCTGACAAATGGGAAGACATAACAGTCAAAACGTATCAAAAGTATGTTAAACTACAAGAAAGTAAAATAGATGAGAAAAAGAAGATAATTAAAAGCGTGGCGTTATTATGCAACACAACACAGGATATAGTTAAAAAAATGAATTACAACGATTTAGTGGACATTATGACTATATTAAAAAACTTGGTAGACGCAGAACCCGACCAACAAAACTTTAGAAAGACGTTTGATTTTAACGGCGACAAATACGGCTTTATTCCAAACTTGTCAAAATTAACCACAGGCGAATATATAGATTTAGAAACATACAGCAAAGAACCTATTAAGAATTTACATAATATAATGAGCATATTATATAGAAAGATAACATTTGAAAGAAACATACGATATGCTATTGAACCATACGATCCAGATCAATTCAAAGAAGAATTATTTAAAGAATGTCCAATGGACATAGCACTAGGTTCGTTGGGTTTTTTTTTGACTTTAGGCGAAAAATTAGCAACGATTTCTCTCAATTATTTGAGGAGTCAGAAAACGACACAACAGGAGGAAAAAGTATGACAAGTAAGTGGGGGTGGTATAATGTATTATTTGGTTTGGCTAATGAAAATGTTTTAAATATTAATAAAATAACAAAATTACCAATCTTGGAAGTATTGACTTATTTAGCATATACTCAAGATTATACAAATACAAAAAATAATAATTATGGAGAGAAATCATAATGTAACTTATAAATATATAATCGACCTTTTCGACACACTAGCAGGAAAACACAATTCTATTAATAGTTTTAACTGTGGATTTATGGACGAAGCCGACATAAAAAAACTAGGACTCAAAGATTATCCCATACTATACGCAGAACCTTTAACAGCAGATTTTGACGCAGGAGTATTAACATATAATTTTAATATTTACCTTATGGATAGAATTAGTAATGAGATTGGAGAAAATGACGCAACAGCAGCATCGGGAGGAGCTGAATTTAGAATTGGAAGAATAGACGCTTTCAGTGAATTATTAGAAATTATGCACGATCTTATTAATCAATTTAAACAACAATTACACCCTAAGTCCTGGGTGGGTTATTATTACGGAACTTCTACTACCAAAAAATTATCTATTGATTTGGAACTGCCTATAACAGCAGAGCCTTTTACCGCACGATTTGACAATGAACTAACAGGGTGGAGTGCGACGTTTCAAATACAAGTAAACAACACAAGCAATCTTTGTATAATTCCACAAACAGCACCTTCATAATGGAAACACCTAAAACAATACAAGCATTACAAAAATTCGGGAAATCAGTTGTCGATAAAGGTAAAAGTATTCTTAAACAAAAAAAGAAAACAACAAGAAAAAATACTTTATATAAAGATTTCGATTACATAGTAAAAAAAAGCAAGGACAAAATACAGTTAGAATGGGAATTTGGTGGAGCAGAAGATTATTGGAATTTTGTAGATCAAGGAGTAAAGGGTGCAGGTGGCTTTAAAGGATCAGGAAGGGCAAGAGGTCAAGGCAGTCCGTTTAGATTTGGTAGTGGTAAATATAGAGGCACGTGGAAGGACTTTAAAACAAGTATTAAAAGTTGGATCGTAAACAAAGGAATACAGCCACGAAATAAAAAAGGAAAATTTATCAAAAGAGATAGTTTTGTTTTTTTAATACAAAGAAGCATATACCAACGGGGATTACCAAGAACGCAATTTTTCAGTAAGCCTTACGATCAACAAATAAAAAAAAATGCAGATAAAATAAATAAAGCATTCGCAGAAGATTTGATGAATGATATAAAAAATAACTTTAATAAACAGTAAATTATGGCTTTAAGTTTTGTTCAAAAACCGCAAGATGTTAATAACGATATTCCTTTCATAACTAATTGGACACCATTATTAGGCTTTATGTTGCACCAAGACGCATCAATAGCCGCTTTTTATTATTATAAAATGGTTTTAGAAATAAGAAAAGATGATGCTTCAGGTGAATTATTAGCAAAATTAAAACAGCGAAGAAATGGGTATAGTCAGGACGTTGCAGATGATGAAGCAAGAGCATTTTTCGACATTAGAGGAATAGTAAATTCCGTTCTTGTTAATACTGTATTCGATCAAAACTGCACAGGAACACCGTTTCAATCAATACACACTTTAGGAAGCAATACAGGACACACCGACAAAGTATTTAGCCACAATGGAGATAGAAACACGGATGAAACTCAAGTTCAAACTATATACGTCAAAGGGTATCAACAATACGCAGAAAGTGCTAATGCAATACCCGAAGAAGTCACTACGGGTTCTCAAAATTATACAGCAAGATATATGCAGGGTTCTTTGCCGTTAATGACACCACGAGGAACAGCAAATTTTATTCTTGATCCAACGCCACTAGAAGTGTTTCAGGGTTCTTCTGACACAGATAGGTTTTTAAGTGATGTTGCAACATCAACAGATAGTCAGTATAATATAACGGGATATATTAACTATGTTCAAGAAACTGATTATCATACAATAGCATTTTTAAATGATGAAGGTAATTTCGATAGTGAAATACATAAAATTAGAACGGTTTTTTATAATTCAGCGGGAGCGTTATTAAATTTAGACACCGTTGACAATGACACAGATGAAGGAGGATTACCACCTGACGACGGAGGATTAGAAGATGAAACAAGACTATTATATTTCGGATGTGGACCTGCTAATTTAGAAGCACAAACAATAGGAACTTTTTCTAATGCAAAACCCTCCAATAATAGTGGGTGGGCTTATTACACGGTTCAGGGTAGAAATTCTGCAAACTCAGCAAACAAAACAGCAAAATATTATTTTATAAAACAAGACGGAAACTGCAAAGGACATAAAGTGCGTAGATTGGCGTGGCGTAATAGTATGGGTTGTTATGATTATTTTAATTTTAAAATGAAATCAACACAAAACTTAAAAATTGAAAGAAACAATTATAACACAATGCTTGGAACTTTCAATAAGAGCAGGTGGAGATACGACGATACGCAAAGAGGAAAAACCACACGGCAAACAAAAGCAACTTTAACAGAAACACTAAATACAGATTGGTTAAATGAACAACAAGCGGAATTAATAGAAAAATTAATTTATTCAACTGATGTTTATATTGTCGAAAATGCAGATACAGATTACACAGAGGGGGTGGTTTTAACGGACTCCAATTTTATAAGAAAAACAATCGCAAATGATAAACTAATACAATACACTATTACTATCGAATATGCTAATCCTATAAATACAAATAGTTAATGAACGTAAGATTAGTTGCATATAGAAACGCTACAACTTCGTCAACATCAGAAACGACGTATCAGTTGGACTTACAGGAAAGACCGAACATTGCTTTGAATTTTAAATTCAGCGACATTAAAGAACCCGACACAAGAAAATCTAATTATTCGCAAACATTTAAATTACCATTTACTGAAAACAATAATAAATTTTTTGAGAATTGGTATAATGTAAACGCAACGACTTTAGTATTCGACACTAAAAAGAAATTTAGTGCGGCTTTATTTGTTGGAACAATCCCGCAGTTTGAAGGATTTTTACAGTTAAAAGGCGTATATAAATTGCAGGGATATTATGACGTGGTTTTAATGTCTAATGCAGCAGATTTATTTAGTGCTATTGGCGAAAAAAAACTAAGGGATGTATTTAAAAATGACGACGATACTTGGAGTGCAGAATTAAACCATACATTCAATAATACTGCTATGACTAATTCGTGGAACGGGCAGAATGATAATTTTGAGAATGTGGCTGGAGAAACACTACAAGACGCAACTGTCAATGTTAACAAACTTATATATCCTTTGAGTTTTACGCAACCGAATGCTTTTTGGAAAGAAAACAGCAACCAGCATTTAGCAATGTCCAACCCGTTAGATGCTGACGACTATCCTCTGGGCGTTTTGGACTCTTATCAGTATATGGTGTCAATAACTCAATTTCGACCTGCATTACAAATAAAAAACATTATTAAATTAATTATAGCAAGAGCGGGATTTTCTTATACATCCGATTTTATAGACGGCGCTTATTTTGGCAAGATATTTATGACAACAGGAAACCATTTAGAAGCGGCTTTAATACCGACATTAAATGAGGACGGAGATATGAGCGGAACTATGACTGTTGGAAATTTGGGAGTTTGGGGAAAATATGACGAAGACTATTTTCCAGATATTGGCGTTTGTGAAGAATTAGAGCCTATTTCAGTTCCAGCAAATACAATAGTAGACGACAGTTGGGGTTGTTGGAATACCACTTACAACACCTTTACTAAAATGCACCCGACACAATCAGCAATGCAAATTAGACATTTCATTACTCTGAATAAAATAGAAGAATGTGATTGTGGTGATTTAGTGTGTCAAATGAAATACGACATTTGGCTGGAGGGGTGGGATAACACTAATAACGTGCCTTTACCTGATGTTGTTTACGCCATTAAGGAAGAAACTATTTATGCGTTTGGAGAAAATGCGACTACGTGGCTTGATTTAACTAATGTGCCTATTGGAGCGTCTTTAAGAGTAAGAATTCGACCTTACGATTTACAAAGACAGGGAGGCGGAGGACCTGCTGCTTATATTAGATTTGGTTCAGAAAATTCGTTAACATCAATGAACCTGGAGTCTAAAATTCAAGTATTGTGGGATAATTACACTCCTTCAGTTTATGGTAGTGAGGTTAATGTTCCGATGTGTATAGATCCCGATATAACACAAAAGGCGTTTTTAAAGGATATTATACAAAGGTTTAATTTAGTGGTTTTGTCGGACTCGGACGATCCTTCTAATTTGATAATTGAACCTTACAACAATTATTTGCTTGACGGCTCTTTAAAAGATTGGACAAATAAATTAGATGTTTCAAAAGAAAGGATTATAAAAGACACCACAGCATTACAGAAAAAAAATGTAATTTTTACCGATCAAGAAGATGCTGATATAGTAAACAAATCTATAAAAGAAGATTTACCCGATTTAAATGTTTATGGAAAAGTAAACATAGAAATTACTAACAATCAATTTGCAACGGGCGAACTTAAAAACACTCCATTATTTGCACCATATATAAATGAAAAGGTTTTTCAAAATGAAGATACATCTGTTGAGTCCTTTCCTGATAATATGGCTGTTCATTACGAAACGAGTTATAACAGAACGGACGAGTCAATAGAAATAGTCCAAGCAAAAACAAAACCGAAGTTATTTTGGTATACAGGAGCAGCCACTGCTGTTAAAAAAGGGAGTCAAAGTTTAACTTATTATTTACACAATCAACCAGTAACAGGCGAAATAATAGAAACGTATTCATTCACAACTTACCCTGTTTGTTCGCCTTACGATATAACGCCTGTTGACAATGCTTATACGTTGACGCCACAAACAAAAAGTTTATACTGGAATGCTAATCCACCAATGGTGGGGCAAATAGAAGTTTTTAATTATCTTGACACAGAAGGAACTTGGTTTGACAACACACTTTATGGGTTATATTGGAAACCGTATTTAGACAATATTTATAGTTCAGAAGCCAGAATTATGGAGTGTCATTTAAACCTCAATGAAGTTGATATTTTTAATTTTAAATTCAATGACGAAATTTTTATTAAAGACACTTATTGGAGAATTTTAGAAATTACAAATTATCAGGTAGGGGAAAAATCATCTACAAAAGTTAAAATGATTAAAGTCGTAGACAGTTTGCATAATTGCAACGATTGCAGTTTAGTGATAGGAGAATTAGACGGTTCTAATTTATGCGGCGAAGTGATTTATTATTTCTGTCCTGAAAGCAATCCAAATTGCACACCCATAAATCCCAATGTAGCAGAAGACTATACTAATGTTAATGTTCACGGCAACGAAGCGTGCTGCGAATGTGTAGGCGGTGAACCCACTTTTTTAGGTTTTGACGGATCGACACCGATAACTCTTTGTTTTGCGGACGCAGGAAGCCCTCCACTTAAATTAAAAAACGTAGCAAGTCCTAGAGCAATACTAGGCGGCGGACAATTAAAAAGTTATTTATACGGCAAAATAGGAGGCACAAACAAGCCATTAATACGGGGCGTTGATACTTCTAAATATGGGCAAAGCCTTATGCCTCAATATGGAGACGATATTGTCATAAAATACGGAATTAAAAGAAAAGGAATACCACAATTAAAAGGCGAGTCGCACAGATTTGTTTTAACAGGATATACAGAAGGAAATACTACGGCGTATGCTTATCCCGAAGGTTCTCTTAATAATCCAAAATTACGAATACCAAATAATACAAACACCGTAATAAGAGTAAAGGGAACAACAACAGTGATAGGAGGAACAAGTGCAACTTATACAATGGGTTCTACGGAGGCGTTTGCTTATTATACGGGCTTCAAATCAACAATTCAGGGAGCAACGCAAATGGGAACTGTTGGTGGACAACAAGAATTTAGTTTAAGAGAAGGCGTTAATCCTACAACTTGCACTTTATATATAGACGTCAGTGGAAGTGTTTTGAATTTTGGTTTAAAAGATAACCAAACCGACACAAAAAGAATATGGACTTTAACTGTAGATATGGATGTTAATAAAATCTACAATATGAGCATTCCGTTCAAAGCAGATTGGGCAATATATCAAAATGCAGATAACATTGAATTACAAACAGGAGATTTTTTACTATGGAACTAAAAAACTACATAAAAGACAACGCTAAATTTATTATACCCACTATCGACCATTTGCAATTAGTGGATTATAAGGACGAAGAATTAGATTTTGCTTACGGCGTCGAAGAATACCACACAAGTTTTAGAAGGATGTGCAAACAATTAATAAGAATAATATTTAGATAGTAATACTATGACGGTAAAGAAAAAAATTATAATCGACGTTGACACCAAAGGCGCAGAAAAGGATATAAAGAAACTTGACAAAGGAGTTAAAGATACTGCAAAATCCTCTAAGGGAGCACAGAAAGGACTTGGTGGAATGTCAGGAATGACTAAAAAGTTAGGGGGAGCATTTAAAGCACTTGGTATTGGATTAATTATTTCTGCATTTATGGCTTTAAAGAAATTATTTAGCGGTAATATGGAGACGGCTAGAAAATTTGAAAAGGCAGGAGCGAAATTATCTGCTATGTTTGATGTTCTTCGTGATAGGTTAGAGCCGTTATTCGAAAAATTAATGTCGGTTTTTACTGATCCGAAACAAGCGATTAAAGATTTATGGGAGGCAATTAAAAAGAACCTTGTTAACAGGGTTAAAGGATTAATTGAAACAATGAAGGCTTTCGGAAAAGTGGTTAAGAGTGTTTTTACATTTGATTGGGACGGCGTTAAAGAAGGAGCAAAGGATTACGGACAAGCACTTATTCAAGTGACTACGGGAATGGATAAAGAGCAGCAAAAGGGATTTATAGACGGAATAAAGGACATAGGAAAGGAAATGAAAGAGGAAGGAAATGCTGCAAGTGATTTAACCGAAAAATTACAAAAGGTTAGAGACGCGGAGCGGGATATGTTGGGTGTCAGAGCAAATGCTAATAAATTGATTGCAGAAAGTAGATTATTGGCGGAAGATGATAGTAAATCTATGGAGGAAAGATTAGTTGCGTTAAAGGCAGCGGTAGCAGAAGAAAAGAGGGTTGCAGATTTAGAGTTAAAAATCCAAAACGATAAAGTTGATGCAATGCAGGCAATGATTGACTTAGGAAAATCAAGCGAAGAAGACATACAAGAATTAGCACAAGAAAGAGCACGACTAACAGAATTACAAACAGCCTCTATATTAAAACAAAAAAGAGTAGCGGCTGAAATAGGAACTTTTACAAATCAAATAGCGAAAGAGGAAGAAAGGATTGAGAAGGAAAGACTGGCTAGGATTGAATTGAATTTAAAAGCAAAGGAACTTGGTTTAGAAAAAACCGAAGAACTTACAAATAAAGAATTAACCGATTTAATTAAAAAGACGGAAAAAGAAAACGACATAAGAAAAAAATCCTTAGACGAACAAAGGAAATTTACAATGTCAAAACAGGAATTAGAAATAGATGCGGCTAAAACCAAATACGAAAAACTATTAGCGGAAGCCGAAAAATACGGACAAGATACAGCAGAATTAACCGCAACATATAATGAACAAGTCGCTGCTATTCAGAAAACTTATGATGATAAAGCAGTAGAGGAAAATCAAAAAGTTGCGGACAAAAAAGCAGAAGTTGCGAACAAGCGAATAGATCAAGCACAACAAATATTTGGAGCATTAAATGCTATCGCACAAGAAGAATTAAATGCAGAAAGGAACGCCTTACAAGAACAATTAGATGCAGGTTTAATATCACAAGAGGAGTTTGATAAACAAAGTGCTAAAATAGAAAAGGAGTCCGTTAGACGAGAAAAGAAAAACGCAATGCTTCAGATATTAATTGACACTGCACAGGGTGTTGCTGCGGCTATTAAAGCAGGTGCAGGATTGGTGTTTCCTGCAAACTTGGGTGCAATAGCAAGTGGTGTTTTAGCCGTATTGTCAGGGATAGCAAGTGCGAAAGCGGTATTAAATAAAGTGCCTGGAGGTGGTGGAGGTGGTGGAGCAGGTAGTGATACCCAAGTTGATACACCGTCTTTAACGGGTTCATTAATTCCAAATATGGAGGCGCAAACACAACCAATATTAGGGAACGAACCTATTCAAGCGTATGTAGTAGAAAATGATATTTCTAATGCACAAGCACTGCAGCAAGAACTAAACGATCAATCTACATTATAAACAAAAAGACAATTTTTATATTTATTAGTATGAAAAAGAAACTTATAGAATTAATTATAGACGAAACTGCTGAAATGTTTGGTGTTGAGGCAGTGAGTTTAGTAAAATTTCCAGCCATAGAAGAAAATTTCGTTTTCTTCAATCAAGACTTTTTAAGTTTGGCTAAATTAGACGAGGAGCAAAAACAATTAGTAGGTGCCGTATTGATACCAGACAAGAAAATAAATCGTTTAGACAAAGAAACAAACGAGGAATACGACGTTTTCTTTACTAAGGACACGATAGCACGGGCACAGAAGTTGTTTATGGCTAATTTAAACAACAATAATCACACCTTTGAACACAAAGAGCCTGTGGAGGGTTTAACTGTCGTAGAGTCGTGGATTAAAGAGGACGAGAAATACGATAAGTCGAATATGTGGGGATTTAAAAATATGCCTGTTGGTACTTGGTTTGTTCAAGTATCTGCAGAGAATAACCCTGCTATTTGGGAGTCCATTAAGAAAAAAGAAGTGAGGGGTTTTAGTATAGAGGGGTGGTTCACTGATAAACTAATTGAAGCATCAAAGCCTAAGGATATACTTGACGAGGTTTGTGAAGATTGTCCAGACGAAGTGACTTTAGGTAAAATAAAGGACTTAATTCTAGAAAATGAAATAGTGCCTGTTGCTAGTTTAGACGGAGAACCATTATTCAGAACCAAAGAAGAAGCCACTATATACGCTGAAATGTTTAAAGGCTGTAAGGGGTTTCATTCGCATAAAATGGACGGCAACACTTATTATATGGCTTGTCAGGATCATTCTACGGCAACAATGCAAGAAATGGATAGTGAAACGGGAAAAAGAAAATACAAAAAAAAATACAAAATGCTTGAATATGCAACATTCGTTAGAAGAAAAGCGATGTTAAAGTATTCTTGGGATGAATGCATGCGAGATATGAAACGAGAATATGGAAACGAAGAAACAGCGGCAAAAGTATGCGCGGCAATAAAAAACCGTACCGTTTCAAGATAAAGATTTAAACAAAAAACAACAATTTATATTTATAGTTAGTTATGGGAAATACAATTGATAAAATTCTAAACCTTTTACAAATGAAAAATAATGCAAAACCTTATTCTGTAAAAATGTATGCAGAAATGAAATTAGATGACGGTAGAACTGTTGCTACTGAAGACGAACAATTTATGATTGGATCACGAGTGTTTGTGGTATCAGATGACGGAGAAGCAGAGGCTTTAACTGCTGGAGAATATACAATGGAGAATGGTAATAAAATGTCAGTAGACGCAGATTCTAAAATAACTGACTTAGGAGAAGAAAAAGAAGCCGAAGACGTAGAAGAAGTAGAGGCTGCAAAAGAAGAAGAATTAGCAGAAGACGATGAAGCGGCAGTTGATGATTGGGCGGGAATGGAGAAAAGAATTAAAAATCTTGAAGACGCTGTTGCTGATTTAAAAGCAGATAAGGAAAATATGTCAGAAGAAAAAGAAGAAGAAAAAACTGAAATGTCTACAGAGGCTATAAGTGAATTAATGACTCAAGTGGAAGAATTAAATTCTAAAATAGTTGAACTAGGAGGACAACCTGCAACAGAAACATTACAGTATAATCCTGAAGGTTCAAATACGGACTCAAGTATAGACTTAACAAAACTGTCATCACAGGAGAGGGCAGCATATTACATTAATAACAAATAAATTTAAAAAAATGGCTAATAAAATTCAATTATCAAAGCACCGCGAATTTGATATCACAGTAAATAGTGATACGTATGCTGGTGTTCATGCACTGCCTTATGTGACTGCTGCCTTGAGAAGTCCTGACACAATCGCTAAAGGTTATGTTCGAACAATAGACGGGTTAAATAAATCCGCAGTAATTAACAATGTTGCTGCTGCAAATCTAATTGTGGCTGCAGATGAATGCGGCTTTGTTGCAGGTGGAAACACTTCGACAAGTGAGCAAATCCTTACGTTGACGGATCTAAAAGTTAACGAGGAAATCTGTCGACAAACTGTCTTTCCAACTTGGATGGGGCAAGGAATGGATAGAAATGGTAATTTACCACAATCTTTCGGAGACTTTTTATTGCAAGTTGTTGCAGGAAAAGCGGCTGCTCAATTAGAAATAGGAATTTGGCAAGGACAATCACCGTTCGGAACAGGGTTTTTATCTGATGACGGAACCTTAGACGAAACAGGTGCTGACGCTTCTGCTTGTAGTGGCTTTTCTGAATATGATTTTTCCGGTGCTCTACAATCTAGTGATAGTTCTGCAGCAGGTTATATTTTAACAATGATGAATGGCGTGTACGACACGGCGGCTTCTGATATATCGGGAATGCTTACAAAGCCAGGAGTTGGTTTTTATATGAACAACAAGACTTACGGTTTATATATTCAAGCGTTGGCTGCTGCGGGTTCTAATCAAGGACAAATTTCAGGTTTAGGATTTGATGCTGCGTCGGATACTGCTACGTTCTTTGGTTATCCAATTTACAGATGTCCGGGTATGTTTAACGATGTTATATTATTTACTTACCCTGAAAACTTAGTATTTGGAACTAACGCTGCTACAGATTGGACTGAAGCAAGATTAATCCCTCACTATGAATACAGTGGCGGAGATGAAGTTAGAATTGCTATGAACTTTGCGGTAGGAGTACAAACTGCGGTAGCATCTGACGGTGTATATGGTTCAACTGTTTGGGATTCATAGATACTTTAAATGGGTGGTTGAAATATACCACCCTTTTATTAACTTTAAAAATATAAAATACAATGGCTTGTTTATTAACACTTGGAAGATTAGTCGACTGTAAAGATAGTATTGGAGGCTTACGAACAATGTATATATTACCTAATTATTGCGGTAATATAGAGGCGTGTGCTACGATTGCTGATTTAGAAATGACTGACGCAGATTTTCAGGACTGGGATACTTATGGAACACCGACGGGTTCAAAGCAAACTTTATTACAATATGATCTAAGACCTAATTTGAGTTCTTTAACTGTTAATTTTAATTCGGATGCAGCAACGGGAACGTCATTTTGGACAGCGGTTTTATCTGTGACTTTGCAAAAAATAAACCACGACTCTACAAACCAACTAAAATTAGCGGCTTACAATAGAAGCCAAATATTTGTTCGAGATGCTATGGACAATATCTTTTTACTTGGAATGAATACGGGTTGTAATATAACGGCGGGAACAATGGTGTCAGGAGCAGCGAAAGGAGAATTGTCAGGATATACTTTGGAATTTACTGCAGAGGAAAAACTTCCACCAATACAAATAGAACCAACAGCAGGACCTACAACGGCTAACTATCCGTGGGATAATTTAGACGACGTTGCAGACATTGCTTTTGTGGTAGGAACATAATAACTCTATTTTTTTTACTTTGAAAAAGGGGGCAGTCAGGAATGATGTTAGTCCTCTTTTTTTATTACACACTTAAAGACAAAACACTAATTTTTATATTTATAGTAAAGAAAACATTATGACTTGGACATTAAAAAAAGAATTTGAAAATGTAAGTGTAGATAGCATTTATAAACCACTCAATCAATTAACCCAAAAAGAAATAAAAGGATTAAAGGAAAAATTAAGAAATAAATTGTTTGTAGAATTAAAGCCAAAAAAGAAAAAAGATGTGGATACCGAGGGAGGAATATAAAGACAAAATAGCAGGAGAACTTACACCGCAACAATTCGAATACTTGGAGCGCGATATTCCAGAATGGTTAAATAAATTTTTTATTAAGGTGTCATGATCCAATCTGAAGCATACATAGAAACCTCGTGGACTGGCGCATCACTAAGTTTAGATTTAGTGAGGGGAATGGATTACTTAAATTATACGTCTTTAGTTTTGAACTCATATAGACCTTTAATTAGCCTCAAAAGTATGCAAAGTAAAACAGTTAGAAATTTTATGCCTTTTGTAGCAACAACTCAAAGTTGGGAAAGATATGTTTATATGACGTGGCTCGTTCCTCCAGCAAGTTTAGGACCTGCAAATGAAAACTTAACTTTAGGAATTATTTATTTTGGAACTCAAGAATACCCGTTTGGCTTATACGAAGTTAATATGTATGCTAATACTAGTAATACTAATTTAGATCCCGCTAATGCTTTGGATATTATCTATACAGGGTTGTTAAATGTCTATCCTGGAACAACACAGGATTATCCTAAATATTCTGAATATGATGAAAATGATACCGATACTAATTCTATATATATAACTGCGTAAAATGAATTTAAATTTTATAGAACTTTCACATTATAACATTCCACACATAACGGAAAAACCAAATCAAGATTGGATTAGTTTCGGTGAGGACAATTTATATCCCAATTATTTATTAGAATTATTTTTAGGTAGTGCTATTAACGGTGCTTTAATAAAAAGTATTGGAGCAATGATTTACGGGGAAGGACTTTCAGCAACAGATGTCGATGAAGGAGAAGGAAAAAAAGAAGCCTTTTTACGATTGAATGAATTATTATTTAATTCTCCAGATGATGTATTGAAAGACTTAGCAATGGACTTAAAATTGTTTGGTGGTTGTTATGTCAATGTAATATGGAGCAGGGATAGGAAAAGCATATCTAAAATAGCACACATAGGAGCACAATATATTCGTAGTGGTAAAATGATTGACGGAGAGGTAGAGAATTATTACTATTCTGCTGATTGGAGCAAATGTAAAAAGAAAGGATATGTACCACGAGCGTATAAAGCATTCAGCGAAAAAGACAGAACACAGGCTAGTCAAATACTAATGATCCGTGACAAAAACCCTGCTTTGTTTTATGGCTTCGCTCCTGATTACGTGGCTGCTACCGATTACATACAATTGGATTTAGAAATAGCACAGTTTCATTTGTCTAATATATCAAACGGTATGTTTCCTTCAATGGCTATCAACTTTGCAAATGGAGTACCTACAGAAGAAGAAAGGAGAGTAATTGAAAGACAAGTTCAAAAGAAGTTCAGCGGTTCGGGCAATTCGGGGCGAATTCTTATATCATTTAACGACGGAAAGGACACTGCTCCAGAGATAGTTCCAATACAAACAAATAATGCTTCTGAAAGTTATCAATTTTTATCAAAAGAGGTTGTTAATAAAGTGTTAAGTGGACACAGAGTTACAAGCCCGTTGCTATTTGGAATACGTTCGGAGGGTGGCGGACTTGGATCAAATGCCGATGAACTTCGTGATGCATTTTCATTATTTAATAATACAGTGGTTTTACCGTTTCAAAACATTCTTTTAAAGGGTTTAAAGAAGATATTTAAAATTAATGACATAAACCTTGATTTATATTTTAAAACTCTTAAACCTGCGGATTTCATTGATTTAGATGTTACAGAAACACAAAGCGAAGACGACGCCGAAAAAGAGGGTGTTACAAGTGAAGAAGATTTTGTTGAAATGTCGGACGATGAAATGAACATCGTATTTGAAGATTTGGAGGGCGAACAAATAGACGATGAATGGGAAGTAGTAGACGAAAGAGAACAGGGTTCAGATGAAACATACGAAGACTGGGCGAAACGATTAATTGAAGAAAATAAGAAATTTGCTAAGGATCAAATAGACAGCAAACCAAGTGGCTTTAGTTATTTAGACAAATCCTTTTATAAAATACGATTTAAATATGCAATAGGAAGCCGAAAATCAAGTTCTTCAACAAGAACATTTTGTAAGAATATGATGCGAAGAACAAAACAAAAAATAGTATATAGAATTGAAGATATTGACAAAGCAAGTAGAGAAGGTGTTAATAGACAACTAGGACATAAAGGTAGACCTTACGATCTTTTCAGGTTCAAAGGAGGAATTTACTGTAGACACAAATGGGTAGAAGTATTATATAGACTAAAGAAATCTACCAAAGTTAAAAAGGGAGCTGAAATGCCTTTGGATATAGCAGATTATAAAAAAGTATCTTCAATACCAAAATCATACAAAACAAAACCACGAGGATATAAAGATGCAATTTTAGCGCCTGAAAATATGCCTGACAGAGGTGCTTACCCTAAATAGAAAAAATTATGGCTGTACAACATACATTATATATAAGTTCAACGCGTTTAAAAAAAGACACTGCGTTAGGCGGTTCGGTGGACGACAATCTAATAATGCCGTATATCTTGTTAGCACAAGATATGAATATACTACCAGTTCTTGGAACTGATTTAGACGCTAAATTGAAATCTGAAATTCAAGCAGAAACTTTAACAGGTAATTATAAAACGCTTGTAGAAACATATATACAACCTGCATTGGTACAATTTTCTTTTACTCAATTAGTTCCGTATTTAAGGCTTCGTTTTGTCAACAGCGCAGTTGTTGTTATGGGTGCAACAGAGCAATCTTCATCTGCTACCTATGAAGACTTAAAACCTGTAATGGATACCGCCACAAATGCCGCAGAATTTTACCGTCAGAGACTAATTGACTTCATAAGAGATAATACAAGCGCGTTTCCTGAATACAGTAGCAACACGGGTTCTGATCTCAGTCCAACGACACGAAATTATTACACGGGTTTAAACTTAGATATTAACGCTCCTAAAAGCAATAGATTAAAGAGTTTCTTACAGGGTGCAGGAATTACTATATATGACTGTTAAAAGAGAATACCCGTCAAGTAAGGAAAATTTTAGGAAATTAAAAACCTATTTAAAGAAAATAACTAAAAAAATTATTAATTATGGCGGGACAAAGACTAACAGATAAAACGGCTCTAGAAGAACAAGCGGGTAGTGGTGACCTATTAATGCTTGTTGACGTTAGCGACACAACGGGAAGTAGTGCGGGAACATCCAAGAAAACGGATTTTAAGTATGTAATCCAAACAGATAAGTTTTCATTGGACAATGCAGCGGTTATAGACTTATCCCATTCTGGTAATCCCAAAACATTAGCAGGGGCTTTGAGTGGATATATGATAACGCCGTTCAGTGTAACTATTTTAGTTACTCACGCTGGATCAACGGAATCCTCTAGTAATAATTTAATGGTTGGTTTCGACTCCTCAAACGATAGTTCTTACTGGTTTCAAGTAAGGGATTTTATGAACGGATCGACGGACAGTAGAACTTATATAATGAACTCTTATATGCCCGTTGGAGCCGCTTGTGCGTCATCTATATTAAACAAGCCTTTTGTTATGTGGACAAACGCTGCTCTTAATGGTGGGTATTCTATGGATGTTTATTTTACTTATGCTTATACTAAAATTTTGTAATGGAAAAATTGGAATATTTAAGTTGTTTTTTTTGCGGTAATCTTCTAACGATAGGAATAATACCAACACAAACATTAGCGGAAACGGTGATTTTGGGGCTTATAGGGGGTTTTATTGCTATGTTGAGTAAAGACATATACAAATGGATTAAAAGCCTCTTAAAACGCAAAAAATGAGCAATTTCAAGCATTTCAAGTGGAAAGAGTTTGATTGTAAGAGTGGGAAAGGGAAAGGAATAGACAATATGGATGAAAATTTTATATGTATGTTAGACGATGCAAGAGAAATAGCAGGAATACCTTTTAACATAACATCTGGATATAGAACACCAGAATACAATCAAGCATTAAGAGAAGAGGGTTACGGGGCTTCTAAAAATTCATCGCATATGAAAGGTATTGCCGCAGATATTTCGGCTATTGATCCAACCGCACGATTTAATATAATTCAGGCGCTTTTAAAAGTGGGCTTCAATAGAATAGGAATTGGAGAAACATTTATTCATTGTGATATAGACAAAGACAAACCACAAAAATTATTGTGGACTTATTATTAATTAAATTTTTTATTATGATAGATTTTATTTTTGAAAACTGGTTAGAATTGTTAATTGGCTTAATGGCTTTTATTAAAATTGTAACCAACCTCACACCAACAGAAGACGATAACAAAGTATTCTCTTATTTAGACAGTATCTTTAATGCTATTATACCAAACTATAAGAAAGGCGGTGGGAAACATTAAAAATATATTAAAAGGCTTAGATTTAACGACTATCTTTAAAGATAAGAAATTCGGAGATTTAAAAAGGTGGAGTTCTAAAAGAACGATTGGTAGTGTTATAGTGGCTTATGCTATTAGCAGTATGAACGGGGCAATAACTTGGGAGGGGATTACTCTTTGTTTTATTGGTGTATTGCCTCTTTGTTTATCAATGTTTGAGTGTAGAACGAAATGTAATAAGTGAAAAGAGAATACCGCTTACGACTTACTAAAACGGAGCACGATTTAATTAAGGATAATCGCAGCAAAGAAATTAGAAATGTGTTGGTGGTAGGAGATTTGCACTGTCCTTTCGATTTAGATCCGTACAAAAATTGGTGCGTAGAGCAGTATGATAAGTTTAATTGTACTCAAGTTATTTTCATAGGAGATATTTGCGATCACCACTATTCGAGTTACCACGAAACATCTGCAGACGGTTTAGGTGGCTTAGATGAATTGGAGTATGCTATTAAAAGAGTAGCACGTTGGTATAAGGCTTTTAACAAAAAGGGTACGAAGGTTATAATTGGAAATCACGATCGCATTATTTCTAGAAAGGCTCAAACATCAGCAATACCAAGCAAATGGATTAAAAGTTATAAAGAGGTATTACAAGTACCAAATTGGGAATTTGTTGAAAGATACGAGCAGGACGGGGTGCAGTATATACACGGAGAAGGGGGTACAGCGAGAACAAAGTGTCGCGCAGATATGATGAATACCGTGCAAGGACATTTACATACTCAATGTTATACAGAGCATTATGTAGGACAGAATTTTAGGGTATTCGGAACTCAATCTGGCTGTGGGATTAATTGGGAAACCTACGCAATGGCTTACGCAAAATACGGCAAGAAACCTGCGATAGGCTGTGCGGTAGTCCTCAATAACGGAAAACTACCAATCAACCTTTTAATGCCCTTAGGACGCTAATTTATATTCTTTAACGGTAGCATACTTTCCGTATCTTGTTGGTACTTTGATATACTTTGAAGTTATTGGAATACCTGCTTCTTTTAGATCCCGAATAACACCCTGTAAATCTCCAATACCTAAATGATACATAGCATCACGGGTTGTTATTATTTTTCCTCCTCTTAAGTAATCGTAAACTACCCGCTTGTGGGTACCCTGTTTAAAAATTGCATTCATAATTTATTTATTTAATAGTTTAAAAAAATCTTTTCGGCTTTTATGTAATCGTTCTAATGCTTCTTGTATCTTTTTATTTCTTGCATCTTTTTCATAATTGCTTTGGTATCTATTTTCACACCATTCCATATAATCTTGTTCAAGTTTCATAACTTATCTATGTATTTTAAAGTTTGCTCTTTAATGTATTTTATGTCAAGCCATTCCAATAGTTCAAGAGCATTTAAAACTATTGTAAACTCGTTTCCATTTTCATCTGTTCCAGACAAATAAACTTCATTATCTTTACAATGAAAAGTATTAATATCGTGTAAATTTTTATATTTCATAATTAAAATTTTTCTTTAAAAGTTTCGGCTTCATATCCCCTCCAGCAAGAGTCAGAACAAAACTGGTTATCTTCTTCCACTTCTCTATCCCCACAGTAGCCACACAAGTTAGGAGCATAATCACAATGATCCTTACAATCACTGCATATCATTATATCTTCATAAACACCCGCTCCACAGCAGTCGCTTTCGCCACTTATTATATGTTGATGCTTATATATTTTATCGTGCATATATTCTTCGTAATTCATATTCCAAAAATTAAAGTGGTTAAAAATCTACCTATAAAATAGGCTGAACAAATTGCTAATATTATATAATTAAACTTTTTCATATCTATTTAAATTTAGTTTGGTTAATATATTATCTATGTCTTCAATAGTGGTTTCAAAATATTTTAAAGTTGTATTCAAATCTTTTAATTTTTGACACTCCTCCATTTCTGTAATTTCCTTTCTATAATCCTCTATATTTCTAATCATTTCCTCTTTTCGATATTGCAGGGTTAATTTTAATGTTGCAACTTCGCCTGCTGTCATACCTAAGTCTAAATAGACGCTAAATTCTTTTTTCATAATATTCTATTTTTTTAAATTAATTCTAATTCACATAATAATTCTTCTCCATAAATATATACTAACATATTTACTGTTTCCTCTGCATTGGTATAATGTTTACATTCTCCAAAATTAAATTCTTCATATTCTCTTATGGTTTCAAGGGCTTCAAATACTGATATACCGTGCTGATCCAACCACTGCTGCGCTTGATAATATCCAATTATATAATAATCTTCATTGAACAGATGAAAATGCAAATCATCCTCACAATTAATTTCCTCCATTCTTTCTTTTATATAACTTACTAATTCTTCTTTTACGCTTGATTTTATTCTTTTATACATAACTCTATTTTTTTTAATTATTAATTAGTTGTTTCTGTTTTAGGAATAAATAATATGCGAATAATATGTAAGAAGGTGTTTAACAACGTCATAATCGTCAACACAGGGTGAATCAGGATCTTCTGTTAACCATTCTGTGATTAAACTTATTAATTCCGTTTTGTTATATCTTTTATTTTCTTCAACATCTTGAAACATTTCCATTTCGTTTAAAATGTTACAAAGTTTATTTTTTGATAATGTATTTAAATTTTCCATTTTGTTTTGTTTTTAATGATTAACAATACTCAAATATATAAAAAATTCTTTATATACAACACAAGAACTATAAAAAAATCTTTATAAGTTATGAATATATTATTTGTTCATATCTTTATTAAGGTTATTTTAGTATATATTAAATTTATTTATTATATTTACTTGAATTTTAATTTGTAAGAAATGGAATTAAGAACCAATTTGCAAAGGTATGACTTCATACGATTTGCTATGTTTAAAAAGAAATTAACGAAGGTAGATTTGGCTAAACTGCTAAATATATCCTACCCTACGATGTTAAGTAAGTTAAATAATATAGGAAACCTACGAATTAGTGAGGCTTCTGAATTATGCGAAATACTTGATATAAATTTAATTGAATTAATAACTATAAATAATTTTAAAAGATGAGTAAAAAAAGTAAAGTAATTAGAGTAACAGGTAATGGTACTTGGGAAGGTAAATATGGACTTATGTATAAGTTTGAAATTGAAATGGAAAACGGAGATATTGGCGAAAATTTATCTAAAACAAGTGAGTGTAAATTTAAAGAGGGGCAAGAAACCGAATACGAATTTGTGGACGGACAGTTTCCAAAAATAAAGCCAGTAAATACTTTTCAGCCACGAGGTGGTAGTAATCCAGATGTTCAGGACAATATAAGATTTGCACAAGGATTAAATATAGCAAATTTACAGTACTGTCACGGATTAATAACTAAAGAACAAATAGATGACGTGGCTAGTGAATTTTATAATAAATTAAAACAAGGCAGAGTGGAAAAATTACCATTCTCTTAATTAACTAACCCTCTGTGTAAAAGCAGGGGGTTTTTTATATATTTAAGTTATGATAAAGAAATTTTATAGACAACAATATACTATTCAAGATATAAAGGATTTTATAAAAAATAATGATATTAAAAATTATACCATTTATAGTAAACCTGTATATTTTGAATTAGAATATAAAAAGTAAAAAATGAAAAAGACATATTTTAATCACGACTCTAATGCTCGTAACGACATTAGAATAATAAAACTACGCTCCACTTTAGGATACGAGGGCTACGGCTTATTCTGGGCTGTATTAGAATTATTATTTAGCGAAGAAAATAAACTATGTATTGAAGATTATAATTCGTTAGCATTTGGATTACAGTGTGATCCTAAAATTCTAAAGCAAGTTATTGAAGATTTTGATTTATTTGTTATAGAAGATGATTGTTTTTATTCTCACAGGCTTCATCATCAAATTAAACAAATCAATTCTAAGAGCCAAAAAGCCAAAGAAAGTGTAAATAAAAGGTGGAATAATATACGAACGAATAACGATAGTAATACTAGTATAAGTATAAATAAAGAAGATAAAAATAAAAGTAAAAATATAGAAAAAAGATTTACAGAATTTAAAAATTCTGTTCAATCCATTAATGGTATTGATAAAGAAGATAAAATTGCTTTCTTAGAATACTGGAGTGAACCCAACAAGTCCAATACTAAGATGCGGTGGGAACTTGAAAAGACTTGGGATTTATCCCGTAGGCTGAAAAGGTGGGCTAACTCTAATTTTAATCAAAATAAGAAAGAAAAATATTTAGATTATTTTGATGAATATACTTATAGAAAATTAGATGCTATAAAAAGAAAAGAATACGAAGAACATTTAAAATCAATCGGTTGGACTAGCACTTATTCTCCGAACGCAGGAATGGTATGGACTAAAAAGAAATAAATTATGAGTATATATGAAGAACATAAAGCACAATATGAATTTGAAATGCTTAATCCTAATAAATGTTATTGTGAAGAATTATACATTTACGATAATTGTCAAGTTTGCAATACAGAACTATATTTAGAATATGATATAAAATTAATTAAAAAAATTAAAAAAACTTTTAAAAAATAAATTATGAAAGTTTTAGAATTATTTGCAGGCTCCCGGTCATTTAGTAAAGTAGCCGAAGAAATGGGAATGGAAACGTTTACAAGTGATTTTAAAGCATTTGATAATATAGATTACGTTGTTGATATTTTAGATTTTGATATAAATAAAATACCATTTAGACCGCATATTATTTGGGCTAGTCCACCCTGTACATATTTCAGTGTAGCAAGTATAGGACATCATTGGAATAAAGATCATTCACCCAAAACAGAACAAGCAAAACACGGAGTAAAAATAGTTCAAAAAACATTAGACATAATTGAATTTTTAAAACCTGATTTTTTCTTTATAGAAAATCCCAGAGGAAAACTAAGAAAACTAGAAGTAATAAAACATATTCCAAGAACCACTGTTTGTTACTGTCAGTACGGAGAGGACAGAATGAAACCAACGGATATTTGGAGTAATTTTATTTTTGAAGAAAATACATTATTAAGTGATGATAATAGATTACAAGGTTGGAAACCAAGAAAAATGTGTTTTAATGGTAATATAAATTGTCATCATCAACCCGCTCCAAGAGGTTCACAAACAGGTACACAGGGAATAAAAGGAAATTATTTAAGATCAATAGTTCCACATCAATTATGTCAAGAAATTTTACAAAGTTTATGAAAGAATACCAATTACAAAAGGCTTTAATACAATGGATTAAACTCAAGTATCCACGAATATTATATTGTGCTAGTGCTGGTGGTGTTAGAACATCTTTTACACAGGCTAAAAGGATGAAAGCAACAGGGTATATAAAAGGATTTCCAGACCTTTTTGTGTATGAGCCAAAAGGTAAATTTCACGGACTAGCAATAGAAATAAAAACATTAAAAGGTAGAGCAAGTATATCACAAATAGATTGGATCACTAAACTAGAAGAACGTGGATATTTAGCCAAAGTTTGTAAAGGATTTGACCAATGTAAAAATATTATTGAATTATATATGCAATTATGAGAATTAAACCAACTTTTTTTAATAGCAGAAACGGGGAGGTGTATTGGAACTATAATGATATTAACAATTATTTGTTTATAATTTTCTTTAATTCGGGTGCAACATTAAGTTTTATTTTACGAGATTTAAAAAAAAATGATATTATAGTAAATTATATTTATAAGAAGTTAAATAAAAGATTTACTAATATAGCCGAAATAGAAACAAGTAGGATCAGTTATGTAGAATATCAATTAATGCAATTAAATAAAATACCCTCTGTAATGAAAATATGTTAAATAAATATTTAACGGATAATTATAATAAACTACGGGATATGGCTTTTAATATAGCCAAAGAAAAGAGTGAAGATTTATTAAGTTTTGTTATCGAAGAATTATACAAATGCGACCAAGAACGAATAAATGATATTATTGAAAAAAAACAAATGACATTTTACATAGCACGAGTTATGGTAAACCAATTTTATAGTAAAACAAGTAGATATTATTATAAGTATAAAAAATACTACGAATATCATACGGCTGTAATTAATGATAGTATTACTAAATCACTTACAGATAATCCAGATGAAAAAATAATAATGGAGCAGCGGTTAGAATGGGTAGAAAAAGAGTTAAAAAATATCCATTGGTTTGACGCTGAAATTTTTAAATTATATTTCGGTATTAATGGTAATAAAAAGCACAGTTTAAACACGTTAAGTAAAGCCACAAAGATAAACAGGAACACAATATATCATTCAATAAATAAAGTTAAAAAACATTTAAAAAATGGGAAAAAGTAAAGGGATTGGAGACTCACTAGAAAAGGTATTCAAAGCAACGGGAATTGATAAAGTGGCTAAAAAAATACTTGGTGACGATTGTGGTTGTGAGGAAAGAAAAAAAACTTTAAATAAATTATTTCCTTATGCTAGAACATTTACAAATGACGAAATAAAACTATATGAAGGATTATTGCCTTCAATTAAAAAGGGAAGATTGGATAAAAACGAAAATATATTAATGATAAAACTATATAACAAAGTTTTTAGCGCAAATAAAAAACCCTCAAAATGTGTGCCGTGCGTTCAATCAACATTAAAAAAATTAGATGAAGTATATAAAAACAGTTGTAAATTATGAGTCAAATATTTAGATTTTGTTGTCGTTGTGTTCAGATGAGTTTAATTCAGGACGGCGAATGTTTTATCTGCAAAGGCAAATTTATGGTAAAAAGCATTAAAGACGATTTGTTAATTAGAAAACAAAAGCATGCAGAACCACACTAAAGTATATATGAATTTTTTTTATTATGGAATTGAAGATTTTATACCCTGCGAAATGTGCGGTAGTAGAGCCGTGGACATTCATCACTTAGAAAAAAGAAATAAAACTAAAAACGATTTTATTGAAAACTTAATTGGACTGTGTCGTGATTGTCATAACAAAGCCGAAAACGACTCGTGCTTCAATATGATATGCAGAATAAAACATCTTGAAAATGTATGTACACAAATATATGCTCTAATGGATTTAAAAAAGAAAATTAAAAAACAATGATAATAAGCAAAAAATACCACTTCTACGCAGGGCATAGAAACGAAAACTTAGACGATAAGTGTTTTAATCTTCACGGACACACTTATTATATAACAATGGATTTTGATTTCACAGAATTTAACGAGGCTACAGGAATAACAATGTTATTTAGTGACATAGACCTTATAGTTGATCCAATAATAAAAAAACTAGATCATTCATTATTAATACACGAAAAAGATCCTTTACTTAAATACTTAATGCAATATACAAAAGAGGAAAAAGAAACATTAAAATTATCCATATTTAATAATGTAACCAGCGCTGAAAATCTGGCTCAATATATATTTCATTTAGTAGCAGAAAGTTTGCCAATAACAAAAATATCTTTACAAGAAACAACCTCAAGCACAGTAATATATGAAATTAGCAATTAGCGAACACTTTTATTCTATACAAGGGGAGGGAAAAACAATGGGAATACCTGCTGTTTTTTTAAGGCTAACAGCCTGTAATTTAATGTGTGGAGGTAGGGGAACAGAAAAAGATAAAAAATTACACAACGGAGCAACTTGGAGGTGCGATACAATAGAAGTATGGAGAACAGGAAAACAATATGAAATAGGAGAATTGGTTAATATATTAATTGATAATTATTCTTTACAACTTATACGGGGAGCGCATTTAATAATAACGGGCGGCGAACCATTATTACAATTTAAAGCCTTAGAGCCTTTTATTGAATTATTAACAGAACAGTTAGGATCTAAACCTTTTATTGAAATAGAAACAAATGGAACAATAACACCAAAAGGGAAACTATTTAATTATATTGATATAATAAATTGCAGTCCTAAACTATCAAATAGTGGAGAACCAGAGCAGAAAAGAATTAAAATAAATACATTACAATTTTACTCACTTACACCGAAAAGTATTTTCAAATTTGTAGTAAGTAGAATAGAAGATTTACAAGAAATTTACGATATAATAGAACAGGCTAATATACCACGAAACAAAGTATACTTAATGCCTTCAGCACAAGATCAGAAAGAATTGGATTTAAACACTAAATTAGTATCTAATATTTGCTTAGAAAACAATTATAATTTTTCAACACGATTACAAATAATAATATGGAACGAAACAACAGGTGTCTAACTTGGGAAGAAATATATAAACAGATATATAAACTAATAGATAAAGTAGATGAATTAGAGGGCGAAAAGTACAAAGTGTGGGGAATACCAAGAGGGGGGCAAATAGTAGCAGGGATGTTAGGATTGTTTACTGATAAATTAGAAATTGTTGACCCCCTGTTTCCATACAAAGCGGATATAATAGTGGACGACTTATACGATAGTGGTACTACATATGAGAAATGGAAAAAATTATATCCCGAAAAAGAATTTTATTTTTTGTTTGATAAAAGAGAAAAAGAATACAGGGGCAAGTGGCTAGAATTTCCGTGGGAGCAATCTGGAGAAAAGGAGGTAGAGGAAAATGTAATTAGATTATTAGAATTTTATGGAGAAGATGTAAACAGAGAAGGGTTAAAAGATACACCGAAAAGATACGTTAAATTTTTTAAAGAATTTTTAAATCCTCCTAAATGGATACCCACCACTTTCTCTGCAGAGGGTTACGATCAAATGATAGTACAAACTAAAATCCCTTTTTATTCATTGTGCGAACATCATATTGCTCCGTTCTTTGGTGTAGGACATATTGCATATATACCAAATAAAAAGATAATTGGACTTAGCAAATTAGCAAGGACATTAGAAACCTTTAGTAGACGACTACAAAACCAAGAAAGAATAACAAATCAAGTAGTGGATTTT